>Ga0209284_10000475_pt1 | contig 65574 bp, 59 predicted proteins | sample FRY03_FD_187211 | JGI IMG/M metagenome (GOLD analysis project Ga0209284, IMG submission 187211) | Freshwater microbial communities from Lake Fryxell liftoff mats and glacier meltwater in Antarctica - FRY-03 (SPAdes) (version 2) | ecosystem: Environmental > Aquatic > Freshwater > Ice > Glacier...
AACCCGTTGACGCTCAACAATCGTCGACTTCCAGCGGCTGCACGTTAAGCTGGGCCAAATACGATGCGTCCCGGTTCAGTGACCGGGAATTGCTGGTATTTATTCATGTAAACCTCGATGTGTGAACCGTACTCCAGCCATAACCATCAACGGCAGGGATAAAATATAAACAATGCAATTCCCGTGCCATGTCGTACAACAACCAGGGCTTTTTCATTTTTGCAGCCCGATGATCTAATTTTGGATGGAAATACGGCCGTTTAAGCAGCACTATTTGAGAAAGACCCCCTTTTCACTTCCTCGGACTGATGGCCTGCGACTCTTGTCTGACTGGAGTGATTCACCCCACGTACGATGAGGTGGGTGGTCGCTAGCGACCACATTGACCGAAAATAAAACGCAGGCGAGGCGAAATAGATCACCACAATGGGGGGGTCTCTGTGAATTCATTGGTTGCGGCACGCTGATCTTCCATCACTGACGCTACGATCTGATCCCCTGCCCATGCCAAAGGTCCGAATAAGAGGATTCTTCCAGAGAGTACCCACCACCCGGTGGCTGGTTTTCAAGCACCGAATGACAGAATCTGGCCGCCGCTGGAATTCCCAAGCGGAATGAACGGGGCCGCACCATCGACGTGCATGCTATGCGGGGGACGTTTGCGTCACGCCTAGCCGCTGCCGGCATCGGAGCCGTGACGCTCAAAGACGTTCATGCGGCCCGTCCACTTTGATTGCAGAGCTGATAGGCCCCAAGGTTGTCCCTCGCCTAGGTCATAATGTTGGGTCGTCCATCCATGAGCAAGTGCCGTTTATTTGCGATGGGTGACGTTGCGATAGGCTCAATCATCTGGAGGACAAAGGATGGCAGTCGATCAGAAATCGCGTTACTGCAAACAGTGCCAGCAATCAACGCTGCATGAACGGCACAGAGTGAGCGAGATGTGGGGATGCCTGCTGACGATTTTTACGCTTGGGCTGTGGATCCCCATTTGGTTGATCATGTCTCTGTGCGGATCGCTCAGTTCGTATCGCTGCCAGATATGCGGGAAGGTCTATTGATTGGGTTGTTGGCCGCGCCATCGTAGAGACAACGAGCAATAAATTACCGTCATGATCCCCAAGCCGCTCTTGTCTTGATGGGTCAGACAGAAGTCACACAAGGCCAGTGGAGTGCGGTGATGGGGACGCAGCCGTGGCAAGGGAACCATTTCACAAAGGAAGGCGCGAACTATCCGGCTACTGACGTCAGCTGGATCGATGCGACTGCTTTCTGTGAGGCTTTGAGCAAGAAGCAAGGAAAGCAGTATTCACTGCCGATAGAATCGCAGTGGCAATACGCCTGCCGTACTGGGACAACGACAGAGTTTTCCTGTGGTGAGGACGAGGCTCAGCGAACCGATTTTGCGTGGTTCGATAAAAATGCTGATGCGGTTGGCCAAAAGGGCGCTCACGAGGTCGCCGGTAAAAAAAACCAATCCGTGGGGCCTTTACGATATGCACGAAAATGTTTTGGAGGGGTGCGGCGACTCTATACGCAGATACCCTGTCCGGCGGAAACGACCCAGAAATCGCAGCCGCTGACTCAGACCGCGTGATTCGCGGCGGGGGATGGTACGACCCCGCGATCTACTGTCACTCCGCTTATCGCGCCGCCGCCGCAGCAGCCGAAGGTGTCTCCCGTGTTGCCACAATTGAGCCAAACGTGGGAAATCAGCGGGCCATCATCAATTGTGGGTGTTGCTGCGGCTCGGGCTGCCGTCACTGCCCCTACAGCCGAAGCACGTCGAGGGGGGAGAAAAAAGTCGCTGCTGGCTTTTTCTAGTCGGTGTATTCTAACGCCATCTTTGTCACGCAAGCTTCCTCACCGAAGGCAGGTCTATTATGAGCGAACACACCTACAAGATCCTCGAACTCGTCGGCTCCTCCCACGCAAGCATTGAAGCCGCCGTAGGAAACGCAATCGCGAAGGCGGCCGCGACCGAGAAGAGCATGCGCTGGCTGGAGGTCATCGAAACCCGTGGCCACATTGAAGACGGCAAGATTGCCCACTGGCAGGTCCGAGTGAAGATCGGGACCACGCTGCCGGATTGAGGTGCGGGGGAACGGCCAGCTTTAAAAACTCACCTTGTGGGATACGATTTCCATCTTGTCCTCTTCGTGCCGCCACGAAAGGCACCCTACCCGACTGTCACCCGCCGCCGGTTCACCGGGCGCAATCTGCGGCCCGTGCCTGACCGCAGAGCCCAGTTCCCCGAACCCTGTCAGAGCGGCGGCTTCGACGATGGATTCGTTGAGGCTCATGTGGCAGGAAATGACAGCCGGTGGGTATTCCGGATCTTGTTCCGCCACTTGTCGGGGAGCTTCGCCGCCGCTGCGAATTCTGGCCAGCGTTTCACTGCTGCCTGCACTTCCCCGATGATCGTCGTGGCACGCCCCCGCTTCATCAGCGCAGCCTTCGCGCACGCCTCTAAATCCGCTGTGGTGAAGCCGTCCCGTTTCCCGTTCAGCATCATCTGATGCGTGGCCGTCCACGAGCCCGAGGGATTATAGCCGTAGCTCACGTCAAACGCTGGCGCGAGTGACCACTCCCCCTGTTTGTTCATCCAGAAGGCGATGTTCTTCGCGTGATCGTCCTGATTTCACGCGACGATATTGAAGACCATCCGCCGGAACTGCTCCTCCACCGCAGCCATCGGTAACTTGATCTGGCGAATCGTCAACAGCGCCTGCTCATAGGCATAGGCTCCGGCGTGGTTGAAATCGAAATGCATGAGCGCGCAGAGCGACTGCATGTGCAACTTCTCCCCGCCCGCCAGCCGGTCGAAACGTTGCGTCATGAAGTGCCGCCGCCCATTTTCCTCCAGCAACCGGCATGCGGCCATCGTAATGCCCGCCTCCTTCGCCATCAGGTGATAGGCATACTCAATCGCCCCGTAGCCTTTCGGATCTTCCAGCTCCTTGTCCTTGTTGCCCGCCACGCCATCAAATTTCAACAGCCAGGAGTCGAAGCCATCGCCCGCCGCGATCTGCCCGGAGCGAACTTCGTTCGTCTTCCGGTTCCACGCGATCAAGGCCTTGGCTCGTGCGCCACCGGCGGACGTGCCTACGCGGAGGATCTCTTGCAGCGCCTTCGCCTTTCCGGCTTCGTGGAAATGCCCCTGCACATCGGCCCGATGCGTCAGCACCTCCCCGGCCAGCCACACCAGTCGATCGACTTCGACCTTTGTCGCCTTGCGCGGTCGAGGTCCCAGTGCCGGGGCAAACTCCAGCGCGCCCATGCCGCGCGCACCGGTGTAGCAAAGCCGCTCCACCGCGCTGAAATCTTCCGCCTTCCGTCCTTGCGTGGCCAGCCAGGCATTGATCAAGGCATTGCCGAATTTGTCCGGCAACGAATCCGCCACTAGCCCTGGCAAGCCGTGAAACGTGTTTCGCGGCAACCCCGAAAATTCATACACCCGCTCGCGGCAAACTCCCGGTCGTATTGGAACGCCGCGACCTCGCGGCCGTCCTCCAGCAAACCGAGCGTCCGACAGACCCGGAAGAAACCCGAGGGTTGCGTTGCCACCGCCCCGGATTCGAGCCGCTGCAAAGTGGGCTTTGAAGTTCCAGCCTCACGAGCGAGCTGGATTTGGGAAAGGTTTCGGTCCAAACGGAGTCTTGCCAGGCGTTTCCCAAGCTCAGCCAGCACGGCATCATCTGCAGTGTTTGAGTCGATTTTCATAACGCATCTATTATGATGCCTCAATGCGGTATCCATTCCGCTCACGACTTCGTTCGAGGACTTCGCGAACTTTTTCTTCAACAATGCTCCCATTTCAAGCTGGGAAAGAAGGTTCTCGAGGTTCAAAGCCCGGAGAAAAGCGACGAGATTGTGGAATGTTGTTTGCCCCTTGCTCTCAAGTAATGGCAGGGCGTTTGCCTTCGCCACGCTCAACTCCCCGATGAAGGAGTCTGGGCAGCCGCGTGTCGCGGAGGGTGGCGAGGGTGCGGGAGCAGGGGGTCTCCTAGAAAAGGAAAAACAGACAGGGACAAGAACACGCCCGGCAGCCAAGAAAATGACTGGCGGGAGAAATAGGAAAAGCCACCTGTGGCAACGACCCTGGGTGGCTCTGTTGTTCGCGGAGTAAAGCGAGTCTCATTCATCTCTTTACGTTTTTGCTTGATCGCTTTCGCCCGGCTTTCAAACGGCCCCAATACTGGTCCCTTCACTGGCCCCATGTCAGCCAAACCAGAAACCCCCGGCATCTGGCTTTACATGGCTGGTTCGGGTGATCGTAAGCTGGCCTCGTTTTCGCAGGTCTAAGTCTTGGCCGTAAATACATTGAACACAGCCGATTCAGTTCACGACCGACTCCATCTCGGTCGGGCTATTCATACTGCACCTCCAAAAACCCCACGCCGAAGAATAGTGCTGCGGGGCCGGTCAATAAGCATCTCTCCTATCAGTTGCTTGAATTTCACTCCGGAATGCCTGCCCTCAGGGTTCCCCAAGGGAAACTCGCTATTCCCGCAGGTTTTTTAGGGAATGTTTCAGCAATCGGGTAGTGAGGACTATCAGACAATAGCCCCAATCCTTACATTATTCCCAGCATTCTTGTCTTGCCCAATCGTTCATGTACGATCGGGCAGCTATTCCCGTCCAAATTTCGCAAGCCAGGTAAACCGTGAATCTCCCAGTAGTTTTGTTCAGGTTGTTGTGCGTTGCAACGTTTCTTTTCGCTGTCTTCACGGCATCGCCTGTGCAGGCCGGCTGGAACCATCGCTATGGCTGTGGATCTTGTGGGAGCCATCGCCACCACCGGGATTTGGGTTCCCACGGCTCCTCGGGCGGGAGTGCGAGCGCTTCTGCCCCGGCTCCAATAGCTAAGAAGGTGGCTTGGTTTGGCCCGGCGGACGGTGCGATGCTGGCGATTGAGTTGCCTACAAACGCCAAGCTCTACATCAACGGCAGCCTCACCTCGTTGACTGGTGGCCTCCGTTATTTTGCCGCTTCGGGCCTGGCTGACGACAAGCAGTACCAATACGACGTGAAGATGGTTCTAGACGGCCAGGACAAGACTCAAGAGCGGATGCTGACCGTGTGGCTGGTGGCTGGCGAGCAGCAGACGGTCTTGTTTGACGACGCTCAGTTAAATGTGATTGGCGATCTGACGCCTGCGGTGGCAACCAACCTAACGCTGCGGGTTCCGGCTGATTCAAAAGTCTGGATTGAAGGACAACTCACCACGCACACAGGTCCAGTCCGACAGTTCAGCACCGGGCTGCTCGACGAGGGACAGGAGTGGGCGGGCTACGAGATTCGGGTTGCCACAGTGATCGACGGTCGCGAGGTTGCGGTGGTTAAGAAAATCACGCTGACCGGTGGCCAGGATCTCATTCTGGCAATCGACCCCGCGTTGCCACCGCCCGCAATTGAGGCCACAGCCTCAGTGCGGCGGTGAGACATCTATTTGATAGAGCTTGACGTTCACGACGATCCCGAGTGGCCGATAAACCACCGGGGATAGTTGCGTTTTGAAAAATAGAGAGAGGGGAGCGACTTTCCCTCATCTCAGTTGCCACACAGTCGAACGGTTTCTCTCGGAGGCGTCGCTGTCGACAGTGGCGGCAAAGTTATACGTCTTGTCGTCACCGGCCCGCATCAGCGCCGTCAGGGGCGTTTGAAACAGGGCAACGAGACTCGCATCCATGCCTGCCACGAAACACGCGCAATGAAAATCTGCCGTGCCGTCGTCCAGCAGCAGGTCGCGGGTTCCGGCATAGCACTTGGAGCATCGTAGGCACGATGTGGCCACCGAGCAGCCTGGGGCTTCCCCGGCCAACGCTGGATCAACGGGCGGATTTTCGGCAGCCGCAGCACCGCTCTTCCACCTTCCATTCGTAGCCTGGCACCTTCCGCTTGACCTCGGTTTTGACAGGAACGTGCTTTGTCCGCACTTCGGCACACGTTGGCTTCCAAACATTAGATGACCAGTGGCCACATTCATCCTTGTTGCACTTCTTACCACAATATTCGCTGGGCCCAGGCACACAGAAATCCTCACACTTGTAGCTCCAGCAGATCTTGATGATTTCCTTTTCCTTCGGTTTCGGGACGCACACCTTGCACACGCCGACACCGCTGCCGCAGAGGTCGCAGCGACCATCGGCAACAGGAATCTCGGCCTTTTTAGCGTCCTGTTTCGTTGGCGATCCAAGCATGGGCGCGGTTGATTGCGCGGGCGGCAGTGGCTCCGGTGGAGTCGTTGCCGGCGGCTTGATATCTGGAGCCCAAGTCGCTGCCAACAGGAGTGGTAACAGGAATGCCGTAAGTACTTCTCGCTTCATTTTGGCGGTCACTGTGGAATCCTTTCCGGTTTTAAGAATGCGCTGAATCATTGAGACCCCTTCTCTCTTATCCACTATTCTGTCAGCCGCTCCGCAATCGCCCTACCAGCATCGTATCGACCCCAAACAGGGCCTGCCTAAAACTCGATTTGAAATCGCGTGCCAAAGATGTCGAACGGAGCCTGACCGTAGTTGATGTAATTTGGCATCGCGTGAATCCAGTTGAATTGGACGCGCGCGTAGCGGTTCCACCACCAATTGAGGGCGATGGTCGACTCGTTGAACACACCCGGATTCACAAAGGGGGGCGTACCGCCACCAGGGGACAGTTGGTTTGCCTTGTTGACATTGACCCCCGATAGATCGACGTACGACCACCTTGCCGCTATCTCCCAGGCTCCCATGCCTCCTATCCGGCCATGACGTCCCGTGCCAAAAAACGACGTGTGGGGCACGACGTTGTAGTCGAGAACACCGGCCTGCTTCAGATAGCCGATGCTCTCGCCGGTCAGCATGTAGCCGCACTGGGCGTAGGCGGCAGGCTGCATGATCGTTGGACCACCCATCTGGTCGACCGCGGTGAGCATGGCTTCACTCTGGAAGTGGACGGGCCCGGCATTTCCGGCTAATTCGAGGTGGCCGACACTGAAGTCGTTGGCGAGGATGCGTCCGGTATCCATGGCAAGCGGCGTGCCCGCCGCTGTCAGGCCCGATCCAACGGCGTCGCCGACAAAGAACTCCGGAAAAAAGGCGGAACGATAGGTCTTGGCGAAGGGCCCGGTCTTTCCGGAGCCGCCAATCTGGCTGTAGTTGTAACCACCACCGACATGCAGTAGGTAGCGCCCCTCGGAAAGATCATCGTAGTACAGCAGATGGGTGAGTCGGCTGGCGAATGAGACACCGCCATTGTCACCGATCTGGGCACCGTTGCGGTTGTCGCCGATCGTGCTATAGCTGGTGTCAACGCCGTTCCAAAACGTTAAACCGGTGGAGTACATGCTATAAGCCCAGGCCGTACGTTCATCGTCTGACATGGCGTAGGCCATGATGCCTACCCGTCGAAACGGGTCAGTCGCATTAAACGACGCACTCCGCTCAAGGAACTCCAGATGCCGGATACTTGTCCAGCTATCCATGGTTCCTGGCTGTCGGAATTGTCCTACACGGATGGTGCCGAAGAACGGAATCTCCGACTGCTCACCCCACACGTCCATAAAGCTGGGACGCCCGGCTGTGGCGAAGTCCATTTCAATCGAGTAGCCCGTGAACTCCGTGAGTTTGCCGACTGCCTGCAAGCGGGTGCGGCGGAAGCTCACGCCGTCCTGAATGTCGCCAAGCCTGTTGCGGCTGAACTGATTCTGGCTGAACAGCCCGTCGTCGAGTTGCAGAAAGCCGCTGAGTTTGATGAGCGGCAGGTCCGAGGACCCGCCTGACTTGCCCTCTATGGCCGCGATGCGTTGTCGAGTTTCCTCGAGCCTCAGATCGAGGTTGCCAACCTGATTGGGGTCGAGTACCGGGCCACGCTGGTCGGTTATGCCCTCTGAAACGGTCGTTCGCAACTGCTGCAGATTACCGATCTGATCGGGGTCGAGAAGACGCTGAGGCTGCGGCAATTGCGCGGGCGGCTGGGAATTCGCCAGCATCGCCCATCGCTCCTCCGAGATGACCGACTCGAGATAGCTGGAACCGTCCACATGCAGTTCGGCAGCCGCCGCAATGCCTGGGTCGATGTAGCTCAGCCAAAATACGACGGCCACGCAGACAGCCTGGAAAATGCAGGCGGTCCGAAGAACAAAAGCGGCTCGGGTGGGCGAGGCCAACTTCGATAACCACCAAGTGGGTTGAGGCGACGATCGGCAATCCCCGACCCCGTTCGCCTGAAGCAAACGGCTCAAACCCGTAACCATCGGATAGAATCGCATAGAGCCGGCCTGTCTGCTGAAGGGTCAAACAGTATGAATAAAACCACCACGTAAACATTTATCGGCTCAATCGTCACTTTCAGACGAACATTCTGCCCCCGTGCTTTCCGGACCGACAGCCGCAGATTGAGCGGTTTGCGGCGAGTGGAGAAACGGGGACAAGTCCAGTTTTTGTTGGAGGTGAGCGCCCGCCATAACCACACTTGACCGCCGTGCTAGCCTCGCGGGTTGACGTTGTTCGCCCCGTATCGAAGGAGGCAATTCATGGCACGGCAAACAGATCATCTAAAATTCCAAGCATGGCAGTCACGACTGGAGCGGCATGTGACATCGGGCCTGAGCGTGGCCCGGTTTTGCAGCGCGGAGCGGGTATCAGTCGCAACGTCCCACATCGCCTCTGCCCCGACCCGTCGCACAGGGGACGTTCTCATCGAATTTCGTGTGGTGCGGTTGTCTGAGTGAGTCTTCCGAGTCGTGACCTCTGTAACTCGGATCCTCTGCTGCCGAAGGTGAAAGCCCCGTTTGTCGCAACAGGCACGGGCACCGTTACACTAGCCGTTACACTAACTCCAGGCCACGCCGGTCAAAACATGTCACTTTCTGACAATTCGGCGTCTCGTCGTCGGCGTCGCCTGCCGGCTGTGATGCCCACGTTTGTCGCTAAAAAAGCGGCAAACGTGGGCTTTTCCTCAATGGGCGATACAGGGCTCGAACCTGTGACCCCCAGCTTGTCGAGCTGGTGCTCTAACCAACTGAGCTAATCGCCCTCGAAGTGGTTAAGCCCACAGTCTCGCGCATGCACTCGACCCCGTCAAGCGATCCAACTGCTGCGCGAGCGAGGGCCTGTTCTCGGCCTTAGGTTTTCCGCTCCAACGGCCTAAGACTGCTAGAATCCTTCGGCAAGGCCCCGCGAATGACCCCGCTAGTGAGCAACCGATGCACGCGCACCCCACGCCGCACCCACCGCTCGCTGGCTCGCTGCAGAGCCTCGCCGGCGTCTGGCCCAAAATCCTCGTCGCTCTACTCATTGCAGGCTGTGCACCATCGGCCGATCAGGCTGTCGCCAGAGCGATCCGTGGGTATGGAGGAACTGTCACGCTCACTCAAGGCAACAGGGACGGCCCGTCGCCAACCGCAGCAACTCAGCCGATCGGTAGTGGCCAGTCGCCAGGCGATCAAAAGTCCCTCTCGCAACTCGCCATCACCAGTGTCAGCCTGGCCCACACAAAGCTCAGCGATGAAGACTTGGCCGCACTCATCGCGATCTCGCCACTCTTAGCCCTCGAGGATCTCAATCTCACACACACCCCGATCACCGATCGCGGGCTGGTCGTTGTAAGTCAGCTTCGAGCCCTGCGCAAACTCTCGCTCACACTCACAGCCATCAGCGACGCAGGTCTTACACAGCTTGAAGGGCTGGAACATCTCACAGATCTCTACCTGATCGACACGGCTTTGACAGACGCGGCCGTCGAGCCGCTGTCAAAGCTCTTAACCTTACGCAGCCTCGTCCTTTTGCGAACGGCGATCACTCCCGCTGGAATCGCTCGGCTCCGGCAATCGCTGCCGCATGCGACAATCCAGATCGAGCCGCCGGGGGCCCGCACCAGGCGGAGGCTCGCGAGATGAATAAGCGGCGGCCAGCCATGACGCTTGTAGAAGTCTTGGTGGTCATTGCCATCATCGGGCTGTTGATCGCTCTGGTCTTGCCGGCCGTGCAGGCGGCCCGCGAATCAGCCCGGCGAACGCAGTGCGGCAGCAACCTGCGGCAGATCGGAATGGCGATTGGATCCTTCGAGAGCGTCCGGAGGCGGCTGCCGTCGGGCAGTACCGATCCGGTTGTGGACGGAGTCTGGAACTGGCAAGAACTCCCCTCCAGCCTTCTGCATGGCTGGGCAACGCGGCTCCTCCCTTTTCTGGAAGAGTCGGCACTGCATGCAATGGTCGACCAGAAGCAGTCGGCATTCCACGCCAGCAATTCTTCGGCCGCTGCCACGGTGGTGGGGATCTATCGCTGCCCGTCATTTACGGGCACAGCTTTTGCGACCGACGCTCTTTACATCGATCTGGCATCGCCGTTTGCGATTCGTAATTATGTGGCGCTCGGAGCCACGACTGCCGGACGCCTTTACTGGGAGCCGGGCTTTCAGACATCGCCCACGCAGGATGGCAGTATTTTTCCGCAATCGCAGACCCGGCTCAAGGAGATCACCGATGGGCTTTCGCACACGATTGTGTTGAGCGAAACCATCGAGCAAAACGCCGCGGCCTGGATCGATGGATCGACCGCAAGCATCACATCACGGCGGATCGATCCCAACAATGCGCCCTCCTACAGTGGGCCGGAGATTGCCCTCAACTACATGCCGTACTACCGCTACGGAGGTGGTCAATCAATCGACATGGAATACGGTCCGTCGAGCGCTCATGCCGCGCTTGTCGCCCAACTCCTGGCCGACGGATCAGTCAGCTTCCTCAGCGACGCCACACCGCCGCAACTCTACGATGCATTTGTCACCCGCGCCAGAGCCGACTAAAACGATGACTTCTACGCCGCCCACCATTGCCTGTATAGGAAACCCATGATCGACGTTCACTTTTTTGATGGCACCGTTGGCCACTACTCACCGGCTACTTCCTTGGCGAGCATCGCGGCGGAAACCAAGGCCGGCAATAAAAAGTCTGGGCGTCCGATTGCGGCACTGCTCGACGGCAAGACTGTCGGTCTCGACGCGGTGCCGACTGAGGACCTACCCCACAAGATCGAGTGGCTCTACGCTGGCGACGCGAGAGGCCTGCCTGTGATGCGTCACTCCGCTGCGCATGTGATGGCTCGCGCGGTGATGAGGCTCTTTGAGGGAGTGGAATTGGCCTTCGGTCCCACGGTTGGCAATGGCTTCTACTACGACATGCGGGCGAGTCGACCGATCACCGACGAGGATCTTCCGGCGATTGAGGCCGAGATGAAAAACATCATCGCCGCCGATGAGGCGTTTGAGCGTGTTGAGGTGCCACGCGGCAAAGCGGTTGAAATTGTCCGCGACCTTCAGCAACCGTTGAAAGTGGAACACATCGAAACGGGGTTGGCCGACCACGCCACTCTTTCCTTCTACCGGCAAGGCGAGTTTGTCGACCTCTGCCGCGGGCCTCATCTTCCCAGTCCAGGCTCGATCGGCGCTGTCAAGCTGACGAGCATCGCCGGTGCCTACTGGAAGGGAGACGCCTCCCGCGAACAACTCCAGCGACTCTACGGCACAGCCTGGTTTTCCCAGGCCGATCTGGACGCTCACCTGGCGGCGCTGGAAGAGGCGAGGAAACGCGATCACCGCGTGCTCGGCAAGCAACTCGATTTGTTTACGACCAGCCCGCTGGTTGGCTCTGGACTGGTGCTCTGGATGCCCAAGGGAGCAACTGTGCGCGGTGTGCTGGAGAGTTTTGTCCGCGAGGAACTGGCCGCGCGAGGCTATCAGCCGGTCTATACGCCGCACATCGGTAAAGTTGATCTCTACAAAATTTCTGGCCACTATCCGTATTACGCCGACAGCCAGTTCAAGCCAATCGTGATGAGCGACGACGAGCAGTATCTGCTCAAGCCGATGAACTGCCCGCATCACACGATGATCTACAAGGCGAGGCCTCGCAGCTACAAGGAATTACCGCTGCGACTGGCGGAGTTTGGCACGGTCTATCGCTACGAGCAGTCGGGCGAACTCGGCGGCATGACGAGAGTTCGAGGGTTTACGCAGGACGATGCCCACATCTTCTGCATGCCCGACCAGGTGGAGCAAGAGGTGGAAGGGTGCATCGATTTCACGCTCAAGGTGTTGCAAAGTCTGGCCTTCGATAACTTTCGCGTGCGCCTGGGATTCCGCGACCCAAAGAGCGACAAATATGTCGGCCTGCCAGAACGCTGGAACGACGCCGAAGCTGCCATCGAGCGGGTGGCGCGGCGGATGAATCTGCCGGGCTGCGAGCCGGAGCTGGGCGAGGCGGCTTTTTATGGTCCTAAGATCGATTTCGTTGTCAACGACTCACTGGGGAGAGAGTGGCAATTGGGCACGGTGCAACTCGACTACAACCTGCCGAGCGAGGAGCGGTTTGATCTGGAATACATCGGAACAGACAACGCCAAGCATCGGCCGGTGATGATTCACCGCGCACCCTTGGGCAGCATGGAGCGGTTTGTGGGTGTGCTGATCGAACACTTCGCCGGAGCCTTTCCGCTCTGGCTGGCGCCTGAGCAGGTGCGTGTGCTGCCGGTGAGCGAGAAGAGCGAAGTGTATGCCAAGCAGGTGGAGTCGCGTCTCAAGGCGGCGGGCTTGCGTGTGGGTATTGATCTAGCCGCCGAAAAGCTTGGCTCAAAGATTCGCACGGCGCAAATGGAGATGATTCCCTACATGATCGTCTGCGGCCCTCGCGACGAGGCGGCCGGAACCGTCAGTGTGCGAGACAGGCTGGATGGCGACTTAGGAGCGATGAGCCTCGACGCCGCAGTCGAGCGACTGCGAGACGAAAATATTTGCCGTACAGTTCGTCATAAGCCAAAGCCGCTGACGCTGGCGGGCGAGTCAAAGACAGCCAACGACTCCTAAGAGCCCTTTGAGCCATTTGTCTGCCATGCCGCGTTTTGTGATTCTGGAACACTCAGACGCCCCGGACGATCCAGCAAGTCGGCACTTTGACCTCTTGCTAGAACTCTCGCTCGCCTGTCGCACATGGCGATTGATCGCTCTGCCACTGGCTGGCGGCAAATCGGTGGCAGCCATTGAAATCGCACCGCACCGGCTGGAGTGGCTGGATCATCTCGATGGAGAAGTCTCGCAGGGCAGGGGCCGTGCCCGCCGCATGACTGCCGGCACCTTTACGATTGAAAGTGCCGATGCCCAGCAGTTGGCTGACGCATCGGCGATGGTTCTGGGCATCGTGGAAATCGCAGAGAATCTCCTCGGCGGCCGGATCCAACTCGCAGCGATCGGTGATGCCAACGGCTGGTGCGTGGCTGTGGGGTGAAAAAGTCTGTCATGGGGCATACTATGGTCGAATCTGACAGCCCCGCGTCAATCTGTCAGTTCCGCGTCTGGGCGAAGCCACACTCAGGAAAATTCCGATGAAGCCCCGTGAAGTGCTTGCGATGTGTCGAGAGAAGGAAGTCAAAGCAGTCGATTTTCGGTTTGCCGATTTTCTCGGCGCGTGGCAGCATTTCACGATCCCGGTTGGAAAACTCGAAGAGGATGTGTTCGAAGACGGTCTGGGCTTTGATGGGTCGAGCATCCGGGGCTGGCAGGCGATCAACGAGAGCGACATGCTGCTGGTGCCCGTGCCCGACACGGCTGTTGTTGATCCGTTTATGACGATCCCCACGCTCTCCATGATCTGCAACATTCAAGACCCGATCACACGCGAGGACTATTCTCGCGATCCCCGCAATGTCGCCCGCAAGGCCGCCAACTATCTCAAGAGCACGGGCATTGCCGACACCTGCTTCATCGGTCCGGAGGCGGAGTTTTTTGTCTTTGACGATGTGCGGTTCGATCAAAATGCCCACGAGGGCTACTTCCACATCGACAGCGCAGAGGCAGAGTGGAATCGAGGTCGCAAAGAGCAACCCAACCTCGGCCATAAACTGCGCCACAAGCAAGGCTATTTTCCCTGCCCCCCCTCAGACCAGTTGATGGATATTCGCAATGAGATGATGCAGACAATGATCCAGTGTGGCATCGATGTCGAAGCCCAGCACCACGAGGTGGCCACGGCCGGTCAGTGCGAGATCGACATGCGTTATCAAGAACTTGTCAAGATGGCCGACCAGATGTGCCTCTACAAATACATCGTTAAAAATGTCGCCATGCGCAACGGCAAGACGGTCACCTTCATGCCCAAACCCATCTACGGCGACAATGGCTCTGGCATGCACACGCACATTTCACTTTGGAAAGAAAATCATCCGCTCTTTGCAGGCTCGGGGTACGCAGGGCTCTCAGAGATGGCGATGCACGCCCTCGGCGGCATCCTCCGGCACGCACCGGCGTTGCTGGCGATCACCAATCCAACGACCAATAGCTACAAACGACTCGTGCCAGGCTATGAGGCACCTGTCAATCTGGCCTACTCGCAGCGAAATCGTTCGGCCAGTTGTCGAATCCCGATGTATTCGACGAATCCCAAGACAAAGCGGATTGAGTTTCGCTGCCCCGATCCCAGTTGCAATTCCTACTTGGCTTTTGCAGCGATCCTGATGGCGGCCATCGACGGCATTCAAAACAAGCTCCATCCTGGCGACCCGCTGGATCGCGACATCTATGACATGCCGCCCCAGGAATTAGCCAATGTGCCAAAGGCCCCGGCCACTCTGGAGCAAGCGCTCGATGCCCTTGAGCGAGACAGCGATTTTCTCCTGCGGGGCGACGTTTTTACAGACGATGTGATTGCAACATGGCTGCGGTACAAGCGGGAGAATGAAATCGATCCGATGCGACTGCGTCCGCATCCGTACGAGTTTTGTCTCTATTACGACACCTAGGCACAACACGAGCACGAGACCTCAAACAAGTGAATGCGAAGCCGTTCAAATGGCAGCGAATACCCCTCTTGAAAAGCCCGGAGCGCAAGCGACGGGGCGAGGGATGAAAAACCATCGCTAAAATATGGCGGTGTTTAGACGCCATTGAATGGAGGTGGCGTTTAACATTTGCGGCACGCCAACTCTCCCTCGCTGGCACTACGGGCTTTTTAGAAAGGAAGCATGCAGGCTGCGGTGGGCTTACCAGACGGTCTTGCCACCGTTGACGGCAATCGTCTGGCCAGTCACAAAGCTGGCTTCATCGCTGGCCAGATAGGTGACCGCCCAGCCGACTTCTTCCGGCTTGCCCCAGCGGGCCGCAGGAATGCTGGCAAGATAGCTGTCTTTATCGCTCTGAGGATCGTTTTCATGCCGCTCGACGGGAATCCATCCGGGGGAAATCATGTTGACTGTAATTCCATGCGGCGCCAGTTCATGGGCCATGCTGCGCGACCAACCGGTCTGGCCGCCCTTGGCCGCCACATAGGCAGAAAAGGGGGAGACCCCAAGGTGAAAAACTTCGCTGGTGATATTGATCAATCGACCGTGGCAACGCTGCTTCATGCCGGGCAACGCCCGCCGTGCCAGGTGATATGGGCTCTTCACAAAAAAATCGAGCATCTGTTGGTAGAAGTCCCAGTCGTAGTCCTCGATAGTCTTTTGCGGCTGAGCAGGCGTGGCGTTGGCAACAACGATATCGACGGCCCCCAGCGACTCTTCGATGGCCGTGAAAAGCAGATCGACATCTGTTTCGCTCGTCACATCCGCGCGGAAGATCTCGGCTCGGATTCCGGCCGCGCATAGATCGCTCAAAGCTTCCTCGGCGCGGCTCTTGGAATGGGCGTAATTGATCGCCACACTGGCTCCCGCTAGCCCGAGGCACTTGGCGGTTGCCCGACCCAAACCAGTCGATGAACCAGTCACCAAGGCCACGCGGCCAGCCAGTGAAAAACAGCGACTTGGAGTGGCCGGATCAGAAGGGGAAGAGTGTGTAGAACCTTCAGGCATGAAAAACCCCTGTTCAAATGTGTCGATTGTGTCGTGAAGTGCTGCAAACGAGTAGAGTTATCGTGCGAGAACCGTCAATTGCTCGATAGATAGGACGAGATTCTATTCGATAAAATTGACATGTGTTGATCGGGACTTAGAATTATGGAGTGAGCGATAGAGCCGGCACCAGAAAGCGTTTCGCATGGCAGGACAAAGCGGATTGACTCAACCACAGCCGCCGGCCGATTGCCCCTTTGCTGAGATTCTCGCGGCCCTTGGCTGGGTCATTCTCTGCTGGCTGCCAATAGCGACACCCTTAGCCGCAGCGGTCGTCGACTCTGCCGCCCCGACCTCGGCCCGACCGATCGACTTTTCCAAAGAGATCCAGCCACTGTTGGCCAAACGCTGTTTTGCCTGCCACGGTCCCAATACAAGCGAGGGGGGACTGCGATTTGATGAGCAGGCCGGGGCGACCGCTGAGTTAGAGAGCGGTGGCAGGGCGATTATTCCAAAGAATATTGCCGACAGTCTGATCTTGGCTCGCATCACTTCGACAGACCCCGATTTGCAAATGCCGCCGGAAGGCGCCCGATTGACAGCCTCGCAGGTGGATGCGGTGAAGCAATGGGTTGAGCAGGGTGCGGAGTGGAAAGAACACTGGGCGTTTCGTCCGATTGTCCGCCCAATCGTTCCGGTTACCTCGCCCGCTTCGGCCAATCCCGTCGATGCGTTTGTCCGCGACGGACTCAAGCAAGTCGGCCTCGATCCGCCAACCAAAGCCGACAAAACGGCCCTCTTGCGCCGTGCCACCTACGACCTGACAGGCCTTGCGCCAACGCAGGATGATTTGCGAGAGTTTTTAGCCGACACCTCCGCTGATGCATGGGAAAAGGTCATCGACAGGTTGCTGGTCTCGCCGCACTACGGGGAGAAGTGGGCCAGGCACTGGCTCGACCTGGTTCGGTATGCCGATACAAACAGTTTCGAACGCGATGGCGACAAGCCGCATGCCTGGAGGTATCGCGACTACTGCATTCGCTCGTTCAACAGCGACAAGCCATTCGACCAGTTTACGATTGAGCAGATTGCTGGCGATGAATTGCCGAAACAGACACCCGATGCGCTGATTGCAACGGGCTACTATCGGCTGGGACTCTGGGACGATGAACCAGCCGACAGGCTGCAGGCGCGATTTGATTGGCTTGACGACATCGTGGCAACGACCGGCCAAGCGTTTCTGGGTTTGACGGTGAATTGCGCACGGTGCCACGACCACAAGATCGATCCCATCCCACAGAAAGACTACTACAGCCTGCTTTCGTTCTTTCACAACATCACGCCGATGGCCAACGACGGTCAGCAAATCGTCCGGCCGATCTTCGATAACGACAGTGATCGAGCCGAGCACGACGAACAGTTTGCCAATCTCCAGCGTCAAAGAAATGAGGCGCACAAGGGGGTGGCTGAGCTGGAAAATCAGTTTCGAACGGCGTGGGAAAAGTTAAACACCGAGACACCCCAAAGCGTCGACATCGACGATCTGGAGTTTCGGTTTTACCGCGATTCATGGACGAGCCTGCCAGCTTTCGACGACATCAAGCCGGAGGATGTCGGCCCTGTGCCGAGTCAGCTCTTTGATATTACGGTCGCTCCATCGCTGCGACCGAGTGACTTTGGCTATGTGTTTGTCGGGTTCTTAAAAGTGCCCGCCGATGCAGATTACACATTCACCCTCGATTCTGATGATGGCACGCGGCTCTTGATCGATGGCCGTGCAGTGATCCTGCACGACGGCATTCATGGCGAAGGTGCGTCCAAGACGGCGACAATTTCGCTTCAGGCAGGCCGCCTGCCAATCCGACTGGAGTACTTTCAAGGTGGCGGCGGCAAGGGCCTTTCGCTGGCCTGGTCTGGCCCTGGATTTACCTCCCGCACGCTGTCGGCAGCGGGTCAGAGTGGACTTGAAAAAGCCGGCCAGCCGGCCTTTCGATTGGCCGATGCAATCAAACGGGATGGCGAAAAGATTCTTGGCGTTGAAGGCAAGCGTGAGTACGACGGGCGGGTGGCGTTGCTTGACAGATTGAAGAAAGAAAATGTTCCCATCGGCAACGCACTGGTCGTGACAGAGCACGGCGCAAATCCTCCGGAAACATTCCTGCTTTACCGAGGCAATCCGCATCTGCCACGCGACAAGGTTTTGCCGGCATTCCCCTCGATTCTGAAGGCCAAGTTGCCCGAGATTCCCACTCCTCTGCCTGGCGCGAAAACCACGGGCCGAAGATTGGCACTGGCACAGTGGCTTGTGTCACCTGAAAATCCGCTGACGGCAAGGGTCATCGTCAATCGTATCTGGCAGTACCACTTTGGCCGGGGCATTGTTCGCAGCGCCAGTAATTTTGGCATGATGGGCGACCCGCCCACGCAACCCGAATTGCTCGACTGGCTGGCAAGTGAATTGGTCGCAGCCAACTGGCGATTGAAGCCGATGCACAAATTACTGATGATGTCCAACACCTACCAAGCCGCTTCGACGGCCAATCCACAAGCACTCACAAAAGACCCGCTCAATGATTCCCTGTGGCGTTTTGACATGCGGCGACTGAGTGCCGAGGAGGTCTTCGACTCGATTCACATGACCAGCGGGGCGTTGAATCCCAAGATGTATGGCCCGGGCATTTATCCAAAAATATCGGCGCAGGTGATGGCGGGACAATCACAGCCTGGCAAAGGCTGGGGCAATACGCCGCTGGAAGAACAGTCGCGACGCAGTATTTATATTCATGTAAAACGATCGCTGATCACGCCCATTCTGGCCGACTTCGATTTTGCCGACACCGACACAAGCTGCCCCGTGCGTTTTGCCACGACGCAGCCCACGCAGGCACTGGGCATGCTCAATGGCGATTTTACCCACGCGCAGGCTCGGGTCTTCGCCGCGAGGATTCGCCGCGAGGCGGGCGGCCCTAACGGCAGCGACCTCTCGGCACAGGTTCGCCGGGCGCTTGAATTGGCTCTCACGCGAAGTGTCGGCGATGCGGAGGTTGTCAAAGGCGTTGAGCTCGTTGAAAAGCTGTTGCAGCAAGAGGGCGTGAGTCGCGACCGAGCCATGGAGCTCTACTGTTTGATGATCTTGAATCTCAACGAATTTACCTACCTCGACTGACGCAGGAGACCGCCATGCCGGCCAATCACAAGCCCAGCCAGACCGGGCAGTTTTGCGGACGAACCCGCCGCGAATTTTTCTGGCAAACAGGAGGCGCCTTCACGGGACTGGCTCTTGCGGGCCTGTTGGAGCAGCAATTTTTTTCGAGGCAAACGGTTGCCGCCGATGGTCAGACCGCATTTATCAATCCGCTGACGGCCAAGATTCCGCACTTTGCCCCCAAGGCCAAGAGCGTGATCTTTCTGTTTATGTATGGCGGCCCGAGTCATGTCGACACCTTTGACTACAAGCCCAAGCTCTATGGCCTCGATGGGCAGACGATCGAAGTCAAAACCAAAGGCCGTGGCGGCGAAAAAAATCAAGGCCGCGTGGTCGGTCCCAAATGGAAGTTCAAGCAGTATGGACAGTCCGGCAAGTGGGTCTCTGATTTGTTTCCAAATGTTGCCAAGCATGTCGACGACATTGCGTTTCTCCATTCGATGACGGCCGATTCACCGATCCACGGTTCCGCGATGCTGCAGATGAACTCCGGCAAGATTCAAAGCGGCGCGCCGGCTCTTGGTTCGTGGGTCAACTACGCACTGGGAAGCGAAAATGAAAACATGCCAGGTTTTGTCGTGATGCTGGATCCAACCGGAGGCCCGATCTCAGGCGCTAAAAACTGGTCGAGCGGTTACATGCCAGCGACCTACCAAGGCACACTGCTGCGGTCGAAGGGAGCTCCCATCATTGATCTGGCGCCGCCGGCCGACATGCCTCTGGCCAGCCAGCGGATCCTGCTCGATGCACTCCACGATGCCAACGCCGCGCATCTGAAGGCCCGCACCGACAATACAGAATTGGCCGCCCGCATTGCCGCCTACGAACTGGCCTGGAAGATGCAGGAATATGCCCCCGAAGCGGTCAATCTGGCCGACGAGACCGAGGAAACCAAAAAACTCTACGGCTTCGACAATCCTCGGACGGCTGATTTTGCCCGCCGCTGCCTCTTGGCCCGGCGTCTGGTCGAGCGGGGCGTCCGATTTATTCAGCTCTATTCGGGGGGCGCGCACAACGATGACAACTGGGACGCCCACGGCGATCTGGAAAAAAATCACAACTTCCATGCCGGCAACACCGACCAGCCAGTGGCTGCGCTGCTTGAGGATCTCAAACGCACTGGCCTTCTCGACAGCACGCTGGTGGTCTGGGGGGGCGAGTTTGGCCGGCAACCGACGGCGGAATATGCGGCGGGCACGGGGCGAGATCACAACGCCTATGGCTTCACGATGTGGATGGCTGGCGGCGGCATCAAGGGAGGCGTGAGCGTCGGGGAGACCGATGAACTGGGATCGGCGGCGATTTCCCCGGAGCATGATGGAAAAACAGGCTTCCATGTCAAGAGTCTGCATGCCACGGTCTTGCATCAGCTCGGCCTAGACCCCAACCGTCTGAGCTATTTTTTTGGCGGCCTCGATCAGAAACTCGTCGGCGTTGAGCACGTCGAACCGATTCACGAAATCATTGCCTAGTGGCGGTAAAACTGCCTGCGTCACGCGGGCGTTCAGCAGTCTCCCTTGTGTTCTCGTTGGATGGTTGTCGATGGATGCACCTCACCACAACTGGAAACTGTTTCGTCAGGCATGGGAGGATCGCGTTGTGGCTAGCGACGCTGCCTGGAACTCTGGCCTTACCCCAACGGAGCGGTTGACTGTGACCGACGACTTATTCGACACCATTCGCTCCGCGCGACTGGCCGCCAACGACTGGCAGCAGGTGGATGACTGCGCCTGGCAGGATGCGCTTGCCGAACGGTTGCGCATGGTGGAAGCCTTCCGCAGATTCGACGAGGTCCAACGTGGAATCACCTCTCCGCGCGACGCTGGTTGACGCGGTGGCGTGGCTCAGTTTCCGAGGCTTGCCATGCGCCTTAATCGGCGGGCTGGCTGTATCGCTTCGAGGCCAGCCACGCATGACAGTGGATGTCGATATCGTGGTCCTCGCCACTATCGATCAGGCACTGGAGCTTGTCGCAGATCTGAGTACGACACCATTCGCACCCCTGTTTGAAGGTGTTGAAGATGTGGTGCGGCGAGCCTTTATTCTTCCGTTGCGACATCGTGTGACGGGCATCCGTCTGGACATTGCCCTAGGAATGTCTGGCTTTGAACGTCAGGCTGTTCAGCGGGCAACACCGATCGCATTGGGAGCTGTGAGTATTCCGGTGGTGACGATCGAGGATCTTTTAGTGATGAAGGCGATCGCCGGTCGGCCGCAGGATGAGCAGGATATTCGCGGACTCGTAGGGGCTCAGCGGGGATCGATTGACTGGTCAGAGTGTCTTTCACTGGCGCAGCAATTAGGCTCTGCCCTCGATATCGACATTGTCGGAAGTCTTCGCGCTGCCCGCCAACGAGCGACGGCCCAAAACGAGAGTTCTGCTAGTCCGAACGACCCCGATCGCCTATCCTAGAAAGGTTCTAGAGACGGGCTTGGCTCGCGGGTGCAGATAGTTTGTATCCAGTGTCCAACAGTGAGTGCCTGCCAGTGTCCAACGCGAGTTCCCAGTGGAAAAGAGGATTGAAACAGCCCATGTCAGAAGATGCCACGCCAGAGTCCACCGGTTCTGATCCAGCAGCCAAAGTTCCAGCCGCTGCCAAGCCCAGCGCCGTTGAATTGGGCAAGATCGCCAGCAATTATCTACGCGGAGACATTCCGCAGGAACTCGCCGATAGCGCTGCGGGATTCGGCAAGGCCAGCATCCAACTCCTCAAGAATCACGGCACCTACCAGCAGGACGATCGCGAGGCGCGCAAGGCCAGAGAAGGGGCCAAGAGCAGTCGCGAAATTTCATTCATGGTGCGGACGAGAATCCCCGGCGGCAAACTCACAGCCGATCAGATGCTGGCCCAGATCGACCTAGGCGATGAACTCGCCAACGGCACCGTCCGTCTGACGACGCGTCAAGGCATCCAGCACCACGGCATCGTCAAGGGGGTTTTAAAGGCCACGATCCAGCGGATCAACGACATCCAACTGACAACACTGGCGGCTTGCGGTGATGTGGAAAGAAATGTCATGTGTTGCCCGGCACCCATCCGCAACAACCCCGTTCGCGATCAGATGCAGGAGATGGCCGATAAACTGGCCGATCATCTAGCTCCCAGGACGCGGGCCTACCATGAAATCTGGCTCACTGATTCGACAACGGGTGAGAAAACGCTGGCCGACGGCGGCTCAGAAGGGAAGGAAGTCGAGCCGATCTACGGGCTAACCTATCTGCCGCGCAAGTTTAAGACGGCTTTCGCGTTGCCCGAAGACAATTGTGTCGATGTCTATGCCAACGATCTCGGCTTTTTGACCGTCCATGAAGGCGGAAAAATTCTGGGCTACAATGTGATCGCTGGCGGCGGCATGGGCGTGACGCCAAGCGCTGCCAAAACATTTCCAGCACTGGCCAAGCGGCTCGGGTTTGTGCCGCCGGAAGATGTGCTCGACATTGCCACTGCGATCGTCAAGGTGCAGCGTGACTACGGCAACCGTTCCGACCGCAAGGTGGCTCGGCTTAAGTACACGATCCACACGATGGGTCTGGAAAACTTCCGGGCCAAGGTAGAGGAATACTTCGGCAAGCCTTTGGCCGCCTGCCATCCCAGCGACGTGCATGGCTTCGACGACCACATCGGCTGGTTTGAGCAGGGGGATGGCAAGTATTTTTACGGTCTCAATATTGAGAATGGTCGGATTCTCGACAAGGAAGGCTTTCGGCTGAAGACAGCGCTCAGAAAGATTCTCAGTGAACTCAAGCCGGGCGTGCGAATCACAGCCCACCAGAGCCTGCTCTTTACAGACCTGCATATTACTGACCAGGTGAAGATCGCTGATATTCTCCACGCCCACGGTGTCAAGACGAGCGAGGAGATCTCGACCTTAAGGCGCTGGAGCATGGCCTGCGTAGCGCTGCCAACATGCGGGTTAGCGGTGGCCGAGAGCGAGCGGGTGCTGCCTGGGCTGATCGATTCACTGGAGCCGGAGGTCGCCAGACTGGGGCTGACAAACGACGCCTTCACGCTCCGCATGACCGGTTGTCCCAATGCCTGTGCCCGGCCGTACAACTGCGACATCGGCATCGTCGGGCGGACGCTGGGAAAATACACGATCTTTCTGGGTGGCCGTCTGCTCGGCGATCGCCTCAATGAAATCTACAAAGACGTTGTACCGTTTGAAGATTTGAAATCAGAGATCACAGCGGTGCTCTCCTGCTACAAGGCGGAGCGGCACGCGGCTGAAACACTGGGCGACTTCTGCCATCGCAAAGGGATTCCCGGCGTGCGCACATGGGCTGAGGAGTGGCTCGCGGGGGCTCGCGGCCACGGATAGGCGTTTGCCAGACGCAGACCCAAATGACATGCGACATGCTGGGGGTTCTCAAAAAGAGAATCGCCGCGAGGGGCGTTGCCCTAAACCCTGCGGAGGCGCGTCCGTGGGACAACGCTTTATCTCATGCGGGCAGGTCGTCCCACATCGGGCACCACAGCGGGGTGCGTGGGAAAAGTTGCGCTGCCAGCTTGAGCGCCATCTGCGTGGAGGGTTCTAAGCGTCCGGCTTCAGCGGCTTCAATCGGATCGCACTGGCCCAGCAATAGGCGGGCCAGTTCGTCGTCAACCAAACGCAAATAACTGCGTCCTACCCGGCCGGCATGCACGGTCGACTTGCCATTGGCCACGATGATTGAGCCACGAAAACTGGGGGCATCGAGGCCCAGTTCAACGGTTTCTCGGATGCCCCGCTGAGCCATTCGCACAGCCAGTTCCTCGGCAATCGCCGTCAAGACTTCAAGCGGACGGTAGACCTTGGCAACGATCATTCGATCGTTGCCCTGCACCGTGCTCTCGCCGCCGGCCACAGCGTCGTGCAGCGTATCGGCGGCCCCCGACTCGTAAATGATTTCCTGGCGGTCGTTCTCAATAGCTTCGGCACAGACGCGAGCCAGAATGTCACGTTCAAGCCCCGGGATTTCTGGATCGGCCATCAACTCCAGCACGCGATTGCCCGACTGGATCGCATAGCCCACAATCCTCGCGGTTGTCTCGTGGAGATCGTAGCGATCGTGGCCCATCAGTGCGACGATGATCGAATCGAATGCACTGCGACTCACGAGCCAGCGAGAATAGACTTCGCTGCGTTCCAGCGGTCCGACAAAGCGAGATGCGTTTTGTTTGTAGATGCGAAGGATCGCCGGCAGTTCCACATGCCGCCACTGTCGCATCGAAACCCGCTCGCCCACTCGCTGCGGCGCATCGAGCAGCCGCGAAAGGATATCGGCTGGGCGCCCCGGAGTGGCGCAGTCGCGGCCCAGAACGCTCCAGCCGAGTTCGTAAAAAGAAGGTGCAATACGAGTGCGAGAAAAGCCAATCGCCGCACCAATCCGGCGCATGCGATCTTCGGCGGCCCCAATCAGGCGTTGGCCGTGGCCGGCACCACGGCATTCGGGTAGGACGGCCAAGCGATCGATGACAGCCGCCGGCACGGGCGTGCCGTAAAGCATCACGCTGCGAGGCACAACTTCGACATGACCGACGATCCGGCCCGCCAAGCGAGCCACCAGTCGGTTCGCGGAATCATGATCTGGATGATCCACCGCCGCATGAAACTCGGCCTTGGAAGGGGGTGTCGGTAGACCCGAGAGGAGTTGCAGGATTTCGTTTTGGTCGCCAACCCGGGCGGAAGCAACATGGCATTCCTCGAGCATCCAAGAGGGGGGTTTGTGAGGCACAATCGGGTGGTGCGGCACGTGTTGTACGGCTTTGCGATTGGCGAGCGGTTGCCGGCTGACAACCGTACCGGAGGGACGGACTTCAACGTTGTGGACGGTTTTCGTTACGGCCACAGCCTTCGACGGCTTGACTGCCCCGGTCGTCGTTAGAGTCTTGGCCGGTTTTTCGGTTCCAGCGGCCAGATGAATTGAGTCGGCAGTGGTTTTGCCTATTTTGCTTGGAGTTGCCGTCGATCGAATATGCACGACAACGGGTTTTTGGGCGGCAGCCCTATCCGCAGAAACAGATGTGCCCGAGCGAATCTTCAGCCGTAGTTTTGTACGAGTTGGCCGAGCGACGACGGCAGTTGAGCGAGCATCGGATCGCACCGGTGTGCGAGAAGCTCGCACGGGCGATCGATGGGATGACCGTTTTTGAGAACGACCTGAAGTACGCATGATCTCTCCTCTCCGTGGAGTGACAAAACAAGTCCGTTAGCGATTAACATAAGCCGATTCTCAATCGTTTTCCAGTGCCAGGAATTTTTTCAGCGTTTTCTCAGGGAAAAAACACCAGGGCAGGTCGCGAGATGCCAGCACTTTTTGGCTCCGCTGGGCAGTTGCCAGCGGCCCCACGCTCTCTAAGAGCGCGCGGCGGAGGTCCTGCATATAAAACCCCATCCGGTCATTGGCGGCCCTAATTTCGCGACAGCGACGGCGGGCGAGGGCTGGCGTCGGAAATGTTTCAACCCAGCGAGACTTCTGCGTCACCAGATCTCGCAGTGCCTGCGGTTGTTTCGCCAGAGCAGCGAGGTGGCGTTCGGGATGAAACTCCAAATCCCGCAGCGACCGATGCACATCGGCCAATTGGGCCTGTGGGTTAGGTCCAGCACTTTGGGGAAAGAGGCGATCGAGGGGGAGTCGCAGCGTTCCCGAGACAACGGCATAGCGGGGCGGATCACAGCCCGTCAGTCGCTGCACGATGTCGTCGGTGAGTTGGTCGTAGGCTGCGCCGCCGATGCCGTGGACAAATACATCGGCCACCAGCAATCGAGCCACCATGGTTGTGATGATCGCGCGGGGCCGCAGGCGCAGCGAGTGTTCTTCCATCCGCGAAAGGGCATCGACCCACTTGGAGGGAGATGTGTCGAGAGAAATAGGTAATTCGACCCGCAAAGTCTCCATGTCGGAGAGCGTCAGCATGCCGGGGGTGGCGGTGTTGGCAAAGACGCGTCGCCGCCTTGGATCGTCTCGCGACCAGAGCCACCACGGCACTTCAACCCATGGGCCCTCGGCCGAGTCGACCGTGCGGGTGGCGAGGTCGGGCATCGGCCTCGCTCTGCCACGCTGCTTGTGCGCTCGGCGGTAGTCGGCCAGCGCACCGTTATAAGCCTCGTGCAATCGCTGTGAATTGGCGAGCAGCCAACCCATGAAAACCATCACAGTCGGCAGACGCACTATTTCGCTGACGGGGAGTTCGAGAGTCTCCAGACCAAATCGGGCCTCAAGGGAGTGTCTCGCCTGCGAAAGTGCCAGGCCGATGCGATGGCACTCGCCGGCGCGTTCTACGGCCAGCGGCCACCAGCGCCGCAAGATTGCATCAGGCTCCAGCGGTTGGAGTATCGCGCTGGCTCGTTTGCCAAACGAAGCAAAGCATTCAGAATCGACAATGCCCCGTTCTTCCCAAGCCATCTCAGCCATCACTCCGTCGGCTCCAGGCATATCGAAGGGCACCTCTTCCAGACGCGCATCGCTGGGCGTTCCCAGCGGCACGCTGACGCTCGTAGAGGAGCAGCGGTCGGTGTCAACGATGAGATTGATCGCCGTGCCACCCAGCGTGCGCGCATAGGCGTCGAGGGCCGAATTTTTCAGCCAGACGCCTGCGTGAAACAGATCTGGCTGATGGCCCCCCATCACGATCGGGCGCGCGATCCAGTCGGCCATGTCGCCGGGGCGGTCGACATCACGGTAATGCGATGTGTATTCAGCGGCGACAGTCAGCACTTCTCGGCGAGTGGCGGCGATCAGCTCCCAGAGTTTTAAATCGCCGACGCGGGTGTCAAACGCAGCCCGCAGCAAGCGGTTGTTATCGACGAGGGATTCGATTGAATGACCCGGCGAATCGGCCAAGGCTCGAAGAGGTGGCTCAATCAGGCGGTCGCCTGAGCGGTGCGGAGCTTTAAATGTGCGTCTGAAGGGGGGCATGGTCTATCAGAACTGCCAGGGCGGCATGGTTTCCCCACAGCACGGGGCACTTTCCCGATCGGCAGCGGCCATCACGGCCGCTAGAGCCCGGTCGAGTACAGAACGGTAATAGGCCAGACGGATTGTCGCATCGTCCAGTGCACCCCCAAAACTCCGCGCCTCATCAAGGTAGATCAGCGGCACCGGCAGTTCCACGATCGCCAGTTTCGCCGCCGCAGCCTGCGCCCACACCTCAAGTGGCATGGCATAGCCGAGTTCGCGAATCTTGAGCGACTCAAGCGCCCGCCGTGAGTAGGCCTTGAACCCGCAGAAGGCGTCGCTCAGGGAGAGCGACAATCTTTGATTGATGTCGGCGGTGATCTGCTGATTGATTCGGCGGCGCTCTGCGGGCGCTTGAGTATCCAGCGGCGATGGCAGAAGAAAGCGGCTGCCGCTGACGATCTCTGCTGGGCGGTCGGGATCCAGCAAGGCGGCAATAAATTCGGGAATCAATCTGGGTTGGTGCTGGCCGTCGCAATCGATCGTCACTAGCCCCGCCCACTTTCCGGCCAGCGTGGTTTGAAACGCAGTCGTAAGCGCCGCTCCGTAGCCCAGATTTGTTGTGTGACGGATGACCCGCACATCGTGTCTTTTGGCCAGCACATCGGCCGTTCCATCGGTGGAGCCATCATCGACCACCAGCACGTCGGTGGCATAGCGCAGCACCTCATCGAGCACTGCCGAAACGTATGCCACCTCATTGTACACTGGCAGGGCGACCAAAAATTGGGGGGCGATGGGAAAACCCTTGGGAAGCATCTTGGTGTCGCCATTCGGCGAGAAAAGACGGCGTGGAAAGAGCCGTCACTGGTTTGAGTGTAGCGTCGACTTACAAAAAAGCGCGTAGCGGCCTAGAGCGTCCGGTGTGGCGGGCGGCCTCGTAGGGGTAGGATTTCTGGTTCTGGCAGGCCTTTTGCGTTGCTTCGGCACGCCTTTTGCCCAGGCAGAACTGCTATGAACGCCAACCGCACTTTTTTTCGTGTCAGCCCAAGAATCAGCCGTATTGTACCGTCGAGTTCTGATTCTGCCGGGCATCGCACCGTTCAAAAATGCGGCGCGCGTTCAATAATGCTTCCTTCGATTTCCGTTGAAACTTTCCTGAACCCACACCGTTGAACCACAGCAAGGCTTACGCCTCGAGAAGAATTTTTCCGATGAAAAAGCGAATCAAATATTCCAACACCAATCGATTCGAGCATCTTGAAGCTCGCTCGATGATGGCAGCGCAGTCCTTGGCCGGCACCCCATCCGGAAGCCCCCCACCTCCTCCCACGCCAGTCATGCCGCCGATCGCGGTCGCGTCACTCGACGGCACGGGCAACAACATCGCTCATCCCGACTGGGGCAGCACGGCCGAGCAGTTGCTGCGCCGTTCTACAGTCGCCTACACAGACGGCATCAGCACGCCCTCCGGCGCCGATCGCCCCAATGCCCGGGCCATTAGCAACGCTCTGGCAGCCAGTCCGATCGACGGCATGACCAACGACCGGGAGTTTTCCGCTTTCGTCTACGCATGGGGGCAGTTTCTCGACCACGACCTGAGCCTTTCCGGAACAGCCACTCCCCGCGAGCGAATCGCGATTGCTGTGCCCTCAGGCGATCCCTCGTTTGATCCAAATGGGAGTGGTCTGATGACGATCTCGCTGTCGCGATCGGCCTACGATCCGACCACCGGCACAGCCGCAGGCAACCCCCGCCAGCAACTCAATTCCCTAACGTCCTTCATCGACGGTTCGCAGATCTACGGCGTCGATGCCGCACGGGCCGCCGCCCTCCGCGACTTTATCGGTGGCCGCTTGAAGACCAGCACAGGCAATCTCCTGCCATTCAACACCGCTGGCTTGGCCAACGCCAACGATGCCCATCGTGTCACCGACGACAAACTCTTTCTGGCGGGGGATGTCCGCGCCAATGAGAATCCGGAATTGATCGCCATGCAGACGCTCTTTGTCCGCGAGCACAACAGGATCGCGGCCGCCGCTGCGATCAAGAATCCCTTGTGGACCGACGAGCAACTCTATCAACACGCCCGTCGCACCGTGATCGCTGAATTGCAGAGCATCACCTACAACGAATTTTTACCGGCAATCCTCGGTGGCAAGACGCAGGCCTCAGCAGACCTGCAGGCCTACCGAGGCTACCGAGCCGATGTCAATCCGGGCATCGCTACGGAATTTTCAACGGCCGCCTTCCGGCTCGGGCACAGCATGCTCGGCTCGGACCTAGGATTTTTGGATAACGATGGCAACGAGATTCGCGAAGCCCTCAGTCTCCGCGATGCCTATTTTAACTCACCTGTTGTCGTTGAGACCGGCATCGACCCGATCCTCAAGTATCTCGCCAGCGACCGCGCTCAGGAGATGGACACCGTAGTGGTCGACGATGTGAGAAACTTTCTCTTCGGCGCTCCAGGTCAAGGGGGATTCGATCTGGCCGCCCTCAATATTGAAAGAGGCCGCGAACACGGCATCGCCGACTACAACTCCGTGCGGGCTGCCTACGGATTGCCAAGGCTCACGAGCTTTGCACAGATCACGGGGAACAAAGCTGTTCAAGACTCGTTGACCGCCACGTACGGCAGCATCGACAAGCTCGATCTGTGGGTGGCTGGACTGGCCGAGAAGCATCTGCCAGGTTCGAGTCTGGGCGAGACATTCACGCGGATTGTGGTCGATCAATTCAGCCGACTCCGCGACGGCGACCGCTACTGGTATCAGAATGCTCTGCCGACAAGTGCCGTCCAAGAGATTCAGAAAACAACGCTGGCCGATATCGTTCGTCGCAACACGCTTCTGACAAACCTGCAGAGCGATGTCTTCTCATTTCACGCGTCGATCAGCGGCAATATTTTTGCCGATCTCAATCGGGACGGCAAACGGCAGCAGCCAGAAATCGGTGTGGCCGGCACGACGCTCACGCTTGTGAGTTCCATGGGTACAGCGATCGCCACAACGACCTCCGATGCCCGGGGCAACTATGTGTTTAAAGGTCTGGATCTGGGCAGCTACAAAGTGACCGTTACGCCGCCTGGCGGGCGCGCGGGAGTGACCAGTCGCACAGTCGCCATCACGCGAGGCGTTGAAATCCGTGACAACGATCTGCCCCTGGCACCGCGTCAGCAGACGCCGCCGGCCGCCCTCAAGTCCACGACACCGCCGCCAGCCAATCGGCCGTCGCCTCGGCCCCTGCAAGCCGGCATGCCGTCGATGTCACAGCAGGAGGCGATGTTTGCAGCAATTGGTGGAGCCGCTGGGAATGTCGCTGGAGTGAGTGACCCAAGCAGAAACACTCAGGCTTCCGGCCGGCGGTAAGCAACTAGACGGGCGACGCGTGGCAGATAGACGGTAAGTTCTGCTGCTGTATACTTTGGTCGCGAGTCGCTTCACAACAACATTCGGGCCCATCTCGTTTTGCTCGGGGCTGTTTCCAGCAGTCCAGTCAAGCCGTGTAATAACCGGTTGGTCGGGGAGCACATTTTCCAGAAGCAGAAAGGAATTTTCTTGGCAAGCCATCTCCATTCCATCTGTCTCTTGTCGGTTGCCGTTTTGTATGCAGCCGGCATGTCAGGCATGGCTGCCCCTCTGGCAGAGGCCGCGCAAGCAGCGGCCAAGACGAAAGCCAAGCCACCCAATCCGCTGGATATCAAGCGGCTCGATGCCAAGATGGAAGATGTGCGGGAGTCATTCCTGCGGGAAACAGTCACGCTCATTAAATCCTATGAAGAAGTGGGCCAATTGGGCCGCGCAAAAATGCTGCTTGAGGCGCTTCAGAAACTCGACCCCAAGAATGAGCCGGTCAAAGTCAAGCTCGAACAACTCAATGCTCAGATGCTCAATGCCAGTCAGTTTGAGTTTGAGCTCGAAGCGGACAAGTCGTGGCAAGCAGTAGGCATGGTCATGAAAGACCAGCCGATCCGCATCAAGATGAGCGGTGAATATAAATTGGCAACCACCTTTGCCTCTGGCCCAGACGGCCTCTCAACCGATAATCCGGCAGAGGATATGATTCCACACATCGCCATGGGAGCCGTCATGGCTGTGATCGCTCCGGCCGGTGCTGGAAACATCCCCAATGCCAATAAATCTGACAAGCCGCCCAAGCCTTTCACGATTGGCAGCACGTATGAAAAACAGTCTGATCGCGACGGCGTGCTGTACTTAAAAGTCAATGTGCCGCCTGGCAGCAAGTGCACAGGCCATCTCACCGCCCAGATCAGCGGTGTTCTGGCTTTGTAGTCACGGGAGCGGCACGGACAATAAGATCGGCTCGTTCCCGGCAGCCATCGGCGAGAATGGCCTCTGCGTTAACGCGGTCGTTTGTGATCGCTCGTTGCCGACCCTCTTTGAGCGTCTTGGACAGTCCGGTTTCAACATGACGAAGCGCGAGTCGCTCAACGGCTTCATCGAGATCGATGTCGATGAAGACGCGCAGGTCAAACCACTGTTCAGACTCCCATGAATGCATCAACACATAGAGTCCTTCGACGAACACAAGCGGCATGTCTGGCGCGATCAAAACGGCATTGGGTCGCGGATCTTTTTCGGAATGATCAAACGAGGGAAAAAGCCCGGTGCGAGTGGTGCGGAGTTGCCGAATGTCTCGCTGAAACGCTGGCGCATCGAAAGTCTGCGGGGCGCCGCGACAACGCATGGCTTGGGCGTCGAGTTGGCTGCGGGGGATGTGGTAGCCGTCCAGCGAAATGATTCCCGCATCTGGTCGCCGGATCGCGAGTTCTTGGCAGAGCGTCGTTTTGCCGCTGCCGGGAAAACCTGCGATCCCAATCAGATACGCATCGGGTCGTCGAAGAAGCGCCTCTAAAACACAATTCGCAAGCTGCGAGCAATCAGGCATGGGTCTCAAAAAGGGGTGAGAGTGTCGGGAGTCGATCTGTGAATCGTTGAATCTATCCTGAGCGTCCGCTAGGGGCGATGCATTATGAAAGCACGGTTGATTTGGCTATGCTTTGCTTTCTGCAAGTCCGTCATTCTTAAGGCTGCCATGACATGCGTGAGGGCCAGGTCGTTGCGAGAAGGCTTTACGCTCGTGGAGCTTTTAGTCGTGATCGCCATCATCGGTGTGCTCATCGGCCTGCTTTTGCCAGCCGTGCAGGCCGCGCGCGAGTTGGGGCGGCAGTCACACTGCGTTAACAACCTCAAGCAGATTGGTCTTGCGATTCAGACCTACCACGAAGCTAGGCAACGGCTGCCGTCCGGATATCGGTCGGGCGTCGACGGGTCCGGCAACGACACGGGCCCAGGCTGGGGCTGGGCCACGCAGATCCTGCCGCAGATGGAACAGGGGTCGATCTTCGACAGTATCGATTTGAGCGAGGAGATCGAATCGTCCGGCAACGCGCGGGCCCGCACCGTAAGCCTGATGCCATATCTATGTCCCTCGGACGTTCGGCCCGAGATCGCGTTTCCAGTTGGGCCGCGGGATGGCGCAGGGCGGCTCACGGCCACGACCTGCGACGTTTCGCCGGCCAACTATGTGGGAAACTTTGGGATTAACGAGCCTGGCGTGGACGGCGAAGGGGTGTTCTTTCGTAACAGCGAGATCTCATTTCGGCAGATCACCGACGGTCTGGGCAAGACGCTGTTTGTCGGTGAGCGGTCGTTTCACGATGCAGAGTCGACCTGGGTCGGGGCGGTGACCGGCAGCCAGCAGGTTCCCGCGCCCACGAGCAAAATGATGTTCAAGGCCGACAACGCCTCGAATTTTGTGCTGGCGCACACGAGTGAATCGTATGGCGGGCCGACGGCGCCCACCGAGATCAACAACTTCACCTCCGCACACACAAGCGGCATCAACTTCGTCTTTGGCGATGGCCATGTGGCCCTGCTCGGATCGGACATCAACTATGAGACGTTCCAAGCCCTCTCGACCCGCAACAAGGGTGAAACACTTTCTGGAGTACCGTGAGATGCATGACAAAAATGGCTTTGTCATCTGGCTGGCGGCGGTCGCCGTGGCTGTGGGCTGCAGTGGACAGCCGGCCTCGCCTCCTGAGGAACTGTCGATCGCCGACGTGCCCCCAAGCCTGATGGAGGTCGCGCGGAAGGCACTGCCCGGTGTCGAGTTTGATAGGGTCTATCGCAAGCCGAGTGGCACGCTTGAGATTCGCGGTAAGGCGAAAAACGGTAAGATCCGCGAAGTGGAAGTCCGGCCCGACGGCACGGTCGAGGAAATCGAGTAAGTCACGCGAGCCGCATAGTTACAAACGCACCCACGGCGGCGATGTCGGCCGCCCTCGACCCGAAGCATAAGCGCAAGACAGCGGGCAGTAGCGTGGTGCGAATGAGTGAGTATCAGGGAGTCGGTCATGATTCATGGGATCACGCCTTTGCCAAACCGGAATTTTTTACCTGGCTCTTCGCGCAGAAGCGAGTCGCTGCGGCCGCGAAATAAAAGAAGTTGCACGGCGCTGCGTCTCCCGTCTTGAAAAGCCCGGAGCGCCAGCGACGGGGGGCGAAGTGAAAAACCATCACCACACTATGGCGGAGTGCAGAGCACCAGCCATCCAGGCGACGCTCCTTTTTCGGGCGAAACCCAGAACTGCACGTCTGCACATCAGTTGCCGAAGGCCCCGTCAAGCGGTATATCCACGTGCTAGTTCGAGAAGCTGGCGCTGAAGAAGCTGATCACGACGTGCTATCAGAACGACAAGCCCGATCTATTCAGCCAGCACAAGTCAGGCAAGGGCATTTACTTCGAGTACAGCGGCGAACAGAAGAAGCATCGCCTTCCCGACCCCGCAAAGATCAAGCCTCGCGAGCTCAGAGGCGACGGCGACTTCCGCAACGAGGAATGCGTCAACCTGCTCGAGCAAGCCGACATCGTCATCACCAATCCGCCGTTCTCGGTTGTCGAAGAGATAAATCTATGAAAGTTACGGCTGTCTCCATGCCCGTGCCCGAAGGTTACATCGGGTTCGTAGAGGAGATTCCTGGCGCCAACAGCCAAGGCGAGACGCTCAAAGAAGTTCGCGAGCACCTTCGAGAAGCCGTTCAGTTGGTCCTCGAGGCGAATCGGGAACTGACTGAACAGGCCTTGGCTGGCAGGGATGTGGAAAGAGAACCGTTTGAGCTGGTTTCCTGATAGAAGCGAGTCGATCTGATCCATCATATCGAAGCCAGCGGCTGTGCTTTCCTTCGCGAAGGCGGTTGGCACACGGTCTACGTCAATCCGACCGGGCGAAAGAAAAGTGTCCACGGTTTGGCGGCATCGCGAAATCAACGACTTCATAGCGAAGAAGATTTGCCTGGCATTGCGCGCCGCTGATCGCCAGCGTTCTGGATCGCGTGGCAGTCGATCCTGCGAGGTTCGCGCGATTGGACTCAGACGCAGGAGGCTCCGCCTCTCAAGCGGCGATAGCAAACCGACCACCAAGGCGAGGATGTCAGCAGGGGAACGATCATGGCGATAATCATGGCGATATGGGATCGATGTCAGGCTGGTCAGCCCGGCGGACGCGGATCGCCACCGACCCGTCGATCGGGATCACCTGCTGCCCGGTGACAAGCTCGGCGGTCAGGGTCAGGTTGCAGTCGACAGTCGGCACGCCCCCCGCGGCGGTCATCGTTGCGAGGTAGTCGAGATACGGCTTGATTGCTCCGCGGAGGGTCTTGTCGGTGGCCGGGCGGGACGTGTCACCGATGAAGTTCCGCAGTTCGCCGCCACCGATCACATACTCCCGTTGCGACGCGAGGAACTTCGGCAAGGGCACGGATAAAGTGGCCACCATCGCACCAGTGCCGTCGTCGCGCACCGTGCAACGTAACTGGGCTTCCGCCGGGGCAGCGAACGACGCAGGAGCGTGGATCACGATCCGATCGCGTGCGGACTCGTAGTATTCGTTCACCCGCCACCCACCAGTCTTCGGCTTCGTGGTGGTGAGGGAGAGGGTGTTACCCGGCTCGAAGGCGAGGTCACACGACGATTGGCCCAAGTTGGACGCGGCATACACCGGCACGAGGAGGTGGTCGCTGACGCCGTAGGGGGTGGCCAGATGGATGTCGACATAGCCCACCGGAGCGCAGCAGTCGCCGCAGGGGTCGTCGGTGACTGGGCAGGCGGTCAGCGTAGCGCCTCCGCTGCCGGATGGAGGGGGAAGCTCGAGCCGCGGCATCATCTGGTGACGGCTTGTGAGAGGGGCGGGAGGCGACGATCCCCGATCAAGCACCGAGACCCCCGCCTTCCCCGAACCATCGCCAGCGTTGAAGGGCGGATTGCCAGAGTCAGTGGCCATTGGCTTATCGATGGGCTCAGGGTGGCTCGTGAGAATAACCTCGCTTGCCGTGGCCGATGTGCGCGGTGACGAGGTCTGGCCGCGGGCGGCGGCGAGGCGCCGGCCGTCGCGCTTGAGCATCCTAGCGACGGCGGGGGAGGCGGCCGCGGCGTTTGGCTGAATGATCTGCACCCCCGGCGGCACCTCCGCCCGGAGCACGTCACGGCTGATGAGCGTGGCTGTGACTGTCTTTCCCCCGGCGATGACATTGGTGTCGTGGATGCTGAAGCCCTTGCCGATGAGAAACAGCTCCGTGGTGCCGGTAAGATCGATTCCCTCGGCGCCGTAGTAACCGATCAATTCTGGCGCTAGGTCGGTGACACCGTTGTCAAATAGCTCGAAGCCGCCGGAGGTGTTTTCGTAAGGGATCTGGGCCTCGAGCGTCTGCAGCGGTAATTCCCGGTCGAGCTGTTCCACGCGACGCATGAGCCGTGCGACATCGCCGTCTCGGTAGGCTCCGGCGCATTGTGCGCACTGGGCCGCCGACATCTGCATCGCTTTGACGCTGCGAGACAGCTTGAGCGTCTCGCGCATCCCCTGCTCGGTGGAGCGGGGATTTACCAGCGAGAACCAGTTGGTGCGAACATCGAGGGTTACGGTGGGGATGAACGAAGGCATGACGATCAAGGCCGTGCACTCACGGATCCCAGGTTCGATGCGGCGGCCGGCGAGGTCATGTTTGATCGAGTTGCCAGTGCCGCAGAGCGTCTCGGCAAACGTTTGAAGGTTACCCTTCGTGGCCGGCGATTGCATTCGTGGGTAGAACCTCCAGCCAAACGTGTCGGCACCGTGGGTGAATCCGACGGCCGTCTTGTTGAGGCCGATGGTCGCCAGATCGGTCTGCAGGAGGCGGGCGTAGCGAGCCATGGCACTGCCGTTGACGCGGCCGCTGGAGAAACCCATGGCCATTGCCATCTGCATTTCACGGCGCTGCGAGAACATATCCTCGACGTTCTGCTCCTGCGTGACCGGATCGAGGGTGAAGACGCGGATCGGCCAGCGACGATGAACATAGTCATTGAAGGCCGCACGGGCCTCGGGCGCCGGGTTGGGCCCCCAAAACGGTCCGGCAAAAAGGCAGCCCGGTCCCGCCGTTATCCCGCTCGTGGTGCCGGTGTTGCCCATGTCGGCCCCGAGCCTTTCGTTGAGGAGGGCCGATTCCACGAGGATCGCCCAGGCGAGGACAGCGGTGGTGGTGCGGCCGATGCGACAGCCTTCGATCCTGTTCCCGCAGGGGCCGCGGCATTGCGTGCCGAGTTTTGGGCCCGTTTGCCCTGGTTCGCTTGGAACTGATTCATCGACACCGAGCGACTCGAAGAACTCGCGCCGCCGTACTTCGATTTCGCCGAAGCGATGGCTGCGGACGAGCTCGGCGAGGTTCCATTCCCCCATGTCCTGCCAAGCGGTCGACTGCCGTTGCTGGGAGAGGAAGTCGTAGGCCCCCTGGAGTTCTTCGCCGAGAAAGCCACGGACGTCGGTGTATTCGATGCAGGGCTGGTTGGCCGGATGGCCGGCGAGGGCATCAAAGGCGGCACGCACCAGCAGCGCCGATTGAGCCTCGCCGATGATGTCGATGACCTGTTCCGGCGGCAGCGGCATCCGCGCCCGGCGTGTCTTTGCCGAGGGGATGGAGACCGCGATGGCGTGCGAACGCATCGCGAACCGCATGTGCTTGAGAAATTGGCTCCGTGGCTGATTGGGAGCCGCTTCCCCCGGCACCATCATCGGCCCGTCGTTGTCACCCGGTCCCACCGTCGCCTCGAGGGCGGCCATCTGCGCGCAGATGGCCGTCCGCACGTCGGCGGAGTTGGCAGCGAACGTCAGCGGCGGGGCCAGGAGGTCGACGAGATCGTTGATCACCAGGTTACGAAACGTACTGGGGAGGAGATCGCCGCCGAGATCGGTGTCGGCGATGACCGTGATCTCGGCACCATAACCCTGCTGCGTCACCTTGCCGGGCAGGATTGAGATCGGGATGCGAACGAGGTTGAGCGCGTAACCGGGGGAGTCGGCGGTGTCGTCTCCTTCGTTGATCCGCCGCAGTTCTTGGAGGTGGTCGATGTAGTTGGAGAGGTGGTCGAGGTGGGTGATCGGCTCGAGGCTGACGGCGTTTGAGTTACCCATTCCGAACGTGGCAAAGGGATTCTGCGGTGCAGAAAACGGAGCACTGCGGTCGATGACGCCGCTCGACGCCTGCGTGGGATCGGAGATCAGATTCTGAACGTTGGTGACGATTGGGGGCAGCGTGGTTGACGTTGGCTTGCCGCCGGAGAGCGCCATGGCAACGCCCACAAAGCTCTGGTCGCTGCGTTGGAGGCTGGCGTTGTTGAGGTCTTGGAAGTCGCCGAGCTTCGACTTGAGCTGATTTTCATATTCGTAGCGGTATCGCGTCAGTCGGCTCTGCCCCCAGACATCGGGCTGCTTGGCGACGATCGAGCCGAAGCGGTCGATGTGGTGCTCGAGCCAGTCGATTTCGGTAGCGAGCTGCTCAACGGAGTCGTCCTGGCCGGTCTTGGGCCGGTCGCGTTGGATGGCCCGAACGGGGGCGGTGAGGCCGTGCCAGACGCTCCCCAGATCGGCCGCCATGGAGAGCGACCCGGCTGCCGAGGCCAAGAGAGCGATCAGCAGGGGGCAGGCGGGGCGACGGATACCTGATATCATATGGTTTAATACCTTACTTGAGGGACTCAGATGAAGGGGGACGCTGGTTCCCGCTGGAAAAATCATCCGTGACCTTTTTTCACATGGACAACAGCCGCATCGAGAGGCGGCAGACTGGATCATCAGGCTGGAGAAGGGAGTTCATTCGGTGTATCGTCTTGGTACGACCGACATCCCCAGAACCATCGCCCCGACCCGCACTAACCGCCTCGCTTGCCGCGAAGCCCCCCTGTCCCCTGGAGGTCTCACATGCCCGGTTGTTCCAACGCATGCCACCGCTTGCCGATTCAGTGCATCGTCCCCCCCTACATGCTTGATCGGCTCTCCCGCTCTCCCAACGCGAAGGTCCGCGACCGGGCGATTGCCGGGATCTCGAAATCGGCGGCAGTTCGGGCAGTGCGGGCCTTCGCCCGGGATATGCCTGGAATGATGGCGGTGCCCTCACCGGCGGCAACGAAGAACCGGCTTGTCTACGATGCTAAGGGGAAGGACACGCTGCCTGGTAAGCTCGTCCGCAGCGAGGGACAAAAAAAATTGACCGATGCGGCGGTCAACGAAGCCTACGACTTCGCAGGCGATACCTACGACTTCTACCGCGAGCTCTTCGATCGCAACTCGCTCGACAACAGCGGCATGACACTCATTTCCTCCGTGCATGTCGGCGAGCCCAATGCCTCGGGCACGTTCCAGCCGATGGACAACGCCTTCTGGGACGGCGCCCAAATGGCCTACGGCGACGGCGATGGCCAGGTCTTTGAACGCTTCACTCGGTCGCTTGACGTCGTGGCCCACGAGCTCACCCACGGCGTGCAGTCGTTCACGAGTAACCTCATCTACCGGGGCCAGTCAGGGGCGCTCAACGAGCACTTCTCCGATGTGTTCGGGATCCTTGTCCGCCAGTGGAAGCTCGGCGAGAAGGCTGAGCAGGCTTCGTGGCTGATCGGTGCCGAGGTGCTCGTGCCGGCCAAGACACGGCGCGCGATTCGCGACATGGAAAACCCCGGCACCGCCTACGCTGACGACCCCGATCTGGGCACCGATCCACAACCGTCCCACATGAAATCGCTGTATGCCGGCGCTGCCGACAACGGTGGCGTCCATCTCAATTCCGGCATTCCCAACCGGGTCTTTGCGCTTGTGGCCCGGGAGCTTGGGGGCTTCGCTTGGGAGATCGCTGGGAGGATCTGGTACGACGCCATGCTTCAGCTCTCCAGCCGGAGCCAGTTTGCCGACATGGCGGCGATCACATTGCAGATCGCCGCCGATGAGAAGCGATTTGGCAAGGAGTCCAAAAAAATCGTGGCCGCTGCCTGGAAGAAAGTGGGACTGTAGATGGCAGAGCAGGGGGGTAAGATGCCTAGCATCCGCATCGACTTCACGCAGTCGGGTGGATTCGCCGGCCTCGTGAAGAGCTGTACGCTCGACAACACCACTCTCGATCAAGCCGACTGGGCCGATATCGAGCGACTCATTGACTCCAGTGGTTTGACCGAGTCGCTTGCGGGGATGTCGGCGACAGGGCGAGACCGGCGCTGCTATACGCTTTCGATCAGCCGTGGCGACGGAGTCGTTGTGGTGGAGTGCGACGACGACTCGATCCCCGCTGCTGCTAGGCCCCTGGTAGCGTTTCTCACCGCGCGAGCCCGACCAGTGCCGCCGCCGGCCACTCGCCTATCACCTTGACGAACCCCCGCCTTGGCCTCCAGATAAGGGTGCGTTCATGCGTGACCTGTCCCTCTTAAACGCGCCGCCATCAACTGGCGTCTCAACACCGTCATGGTGTGCGATGGTTTTATATCCTGTCCTCCGTCGCTGGCGCTCGGGGCTTTTTAAGACTGGGAGTTGAGTGCCGTTTGTTTTGGACATCCAGCGACAGTTTCCAGCAGACGCCGGCGGTGAGCCAATGGAGATCCTTCGCCGAACGTCGTTTGTCGAATACGTGGAGCAAATCAGGCCTCGCCTGGAGGCAATTTGCGAGAATGAGTCGGAGCCCAAAGTGATCCCTAGGATTTATGAAATGGGGGAAAATCCGGAGCAGTTCGCCGGGATGGTAGGATAAAGACAGATCCCAGGATTCACCAAAGCTCTTCACTCGTGGAGGCTTTGGAATCCGACGACCCTCGCTACTGGAAACATAAACGTAACCACGAAGACGAAGAAGAAGGGGACTTTCTATGAAGGCTTTGATTTTTTTTATCATGCTGGGCGGCGTAGCGCTAGCGCAGACGTACGGAGGATTCGGCTACAAAAATCCCTATGCCCCCGGTGGTCTGTACCAGAACAGTAGTATCAACCCGCAGCCCGTTTCGCAGTTTGGTACGGGGTATCAGTCTGGACAACAGCAGGCCCTGCCTCCACCGCAAGGGCAAAGGCAGGGGTCGGGCGGCCCAGAGTACGCCTACTCCCGAGCCTATCGGGTCGTGGCTCAGTACGGTGCCGAACACACCGCGATCGTACCCTACAACCAGCAGTCGCAGCGGGGTGTTGCAGGGAGGGTGATTGTGCCCAATAGCCAGCTCAATGATTGGCCTGTCATGCCTTCGCCGCAGAAGTGGGTAGTTCCAATAGACCCCGACAACCTACCTAGCAGTTTCAATAGAAAGATATACCGAAGCAGTAGATGAAAGTGATCTGTCCCTTTAAACCGTACGACTTCGAGTTTACGGCATCACCCCTTAAGGAAGATTTTATGCAGTCGCGTTTTCTCATCCACATGACGGCGATCTTGATGATGGCCGGAGCGGCGTTGGCGGCGACCGCGCAGATCTCCGAAGCCTGCACGCGGTGCGTTTACCTCGGGCCGGACAACACCGTGATCGTGGCCCGGTCGATGGACTGGGCGGAAGATCCAGGGACGGAGATCTATCTCTTTCCAAGGGGCATGGCTCGCGACGGCGCTGCGGGGCCTAATGCTCTGAAGTGGACGAGCAAATACGGCTCGCTCGTCTGCTCGTTCTATGGCATCGCGACCGTAGACGGCATCAACGAGCAGGGGCTTGTCGTCAACACGCTCTACCTTGTCGAATCCGATTACGGCCCCGCCGTCGCCGGCCGGCCAAACATGTCCATCGCCTGTTGGACGCAGTACGTTCTCGACAGCTACGCGTCGGTCGCCGAGGCCGTGACCGCCCTTGCCAAGGAGCCGTTCACAGTGGTTGCGCCACTGCTGCCCAACGGTGTGCCGGGTGTTGGTCACATGGTGATCTCCGACCCGTCTGGCGATTCGGCGATCTTCGAATACGTGAAAGGCAAGCTCGTCATCCACCATGGACGGCAGTATCAGGTGATGACCAATTCGCCCACCTTTGATGAGCAGCTGGCGATCAACAAATACTGGGAGCAGATCGGAGGCCTCACGTTTCTGCCGGGGACGAACCGGGCGAGCGACCGCTTTGCCCGGGCGTCGTTTTTCATCCATGCTCTGCCGCCGATGGCCGACGGGCTCAGGGCAACGGCCTCGGTCTTCAGCGTGATCCGCGGCGTGTCGGTGCCCTTGGGCATCACAACGCCAGGCGTCCCGAATATCTCGAGCACCGTCTGGCGGACCGTCTACGACCAGAAGGCGAAGCGGATGTATTTCGATTCGTCGATGAGCCCGAACGTATTTTGGATTCCGCTGGCTCGCCTGGACCTCACCGCAGGGGCACCGGTCAAGAAACTGGCGCTCAAGGGAGGCGAGACCTACAGCGGCGACGCCTCGGGCAGTTTCCAGCCTGGGCAGCCCTTCCCCTTCCTTCCAGCCGTGGCCAAGTAGAACAGGCTTTAGCCGAGTCCTTAAAGTGCGTCACTTGACGGTCCTGCTAGCCTCGCGGGTTGACGTGGTTCACCCCGTATCGAAGGAGGCAACTCATCACACGGCAGGCACTAAACTACCTGCGGAACCAGTTTGAACACCTGCTTCACTACTAGTGCGACGGCTTGATGCCGATCGACAACAATGAGACCGATTCACTCATGAAGCAGGTGGCCAGCGGCGGCTCGCGAAGAGCTGCTAAGGACTCGCGCGATAATAGATCGGTCCACTGTGATTTATTTATTGTCGTGCGAGGCCTCAGTGACTGGCTGTATGGAACGCCTTCCGCCCCGCGTAAGGGATGGCTGTGGTAGGTGATCACTGGCAAACCACATGGTGTCTCCATACCGCTAGCGCCGCTTTTGTGGCGTGATCAGCGAGACCGCAGGCACGACCACATTCAGGGCAAAAGACTTCAGAGCCAGAGTGCGAGAGGAGAACCCCGACCCGCCGCTCTTCAAGCCGGAGGTCGACAGCGTCCACCCGCCAAGATTCATCGATCTCTAAGGAGAGGAGCATAATGTGCAGAGAGTGTTTCAATCTCGCCAATCTACGCGATTAAAAAGCAGGCAGGACTCAATAGTTTCATCCTCACCGCCAATCGCTGGATCGATTCGACAGGAGCCGTTGGTCTGATTTCTAAACCCGGCCGCTACGGCTGCACCTTCGCGCACAAAGACATCGCGTTTGAATTCGCCGCGTGGATTGTGGTCGAGTGCAAGCTCTACCTCATCAAGGAATTCCAGCGACTCAAGGACGACGAAAACGACCGCCTCAAGCTCGGCTGGAGCCTCTAGCGCACTCTCGCAAAAATCAATTACCGCATTCGCACCGACGCCATCAAAGAAACCCTCATCCCGCCCGCCGTCTCCAAGGCGCAGGCGACTGCGATTTACGCCAGCGAAGCCGACCTCGGCAACGTCGCCCTCTTTGGGCAGACCGCCGCGCAGTAACGCGACACGTATCCGGATGCCGACGGCAACATCTGTGACCACGCGCCCATCGCGCAACTCGTCGTCCTCACGAATGTGAGAGAAGGAATTGTGCCATCGCTTTTTGCTTTCGGCAGCACACCCAGAGTGCCGGTGATCATAATTATCAGATTGTAGGCCATGGCGCAGCCGGAGGATTCGTCCATGATCAAAAAAATCGGCAGGCCAGTCGGGGACATGGCGATGGCTTCCGATTCGCTCGCATCAAGGGTGACGCCCAGGATTTCGATCATCGGTTGGTTGGCGGTTTGATGAACTTCTATCCACAAGAGCGCAGGTCCGTTGGACCAAAAGCCAAGTCTGACGCTCCGGCTCGTTGAAACGACTTTTCCTTTGCAAGACAGCCTCCTGGAGCATCTTTGACCAGCATTTAAAATAAAAAGGCTAACTAGATTCTGCTTCGGCGATGTTTTATCTGCGATTAGAAAGCCAATTAGAAAGCCGACAAATCCTTCAGAAAACAGGTATGCTTGCGGGCCCGTCGGGCCCGTAGCTCAGTTGGTTAGAGCAGGGGACTCATAATCCCTTGGTCGTAGGTTCGAGTCCTACCGGGCCTACTTTGATTTGGGTCAATGTTTTTCAGAATGGATTGCTTCTCCGGAGGGGCGGCGTCAGTGCCCTCAAAAGTGTCACTGTTAGCCAAACTGTTGGCAACGGTCTCGAAAACATCCGCTGGAGGGCCTCGAACGCCGCCTGTTTCAAACCCTCAGAACATAAGTCTTGACAATAGCTCCCAGCATTACCCCACTGGAGTGCAGAGTTTTACGGCCAGAGTCTCGAGCCATTCGGTCAATTGCTCGGGGTCCTTAAGGTGCTGGTCCGCAGGTGGCGCGTCCGGCCCCACACTGAGCGTCCAGCCACTGAGTCGATGGACCATGACCATTGCCTCTGCGTCGTTAAGATCGTTCCCCGCATAGGCAATGGATATCGAACCAGATCCCATGGAAGCGACAAGGATCTGCACAGCTGAACCCTTGTCATGGCTTCGACAAGGCGTGATCTCGACACCCATGGCGCAGGCCACGACCCGCATGTCGGCTCCGCGTGCGTTGCAAAGTCTGGATGCAAGTTCGCGGACCGCTGACTTCGTATCACAGTCTACTCCACGATGATGGATTGTGAGTCCAAGCGGCTTGCGTTCGAGCCACACGCCGGGCAGGTGGGCGACCTGCTCGTCGAGGTTCGCAGCAAGAGCCTCGATCGCAGTTGCGCTCGTGGCCGCCTCGGGAACGCAACTGCAAACGTCATCGATATTCCACTCTAGGCCACCACTGCCCACGAGCAACACTCCCGACAGGTCGATACGACGACTCAGGTCGTCGAGGCTCCTCCCACTGACGATGCCAACCCGGCAGCCCGGCAGCATACTCAGGCAGACGAGAACCCGCCGCGTTCGCTCGGGCAGGCGGGCCAACTCCGGACGGTCGACCGTCGGGCTCAATGTGCCGTCAAAATCGAACAGGAGCAGCAACCGGCTCGTCGCCGCGGCGGCCACCAAGTGGTCGATGCCGGTCTGCGATACCACTGCTTTCATGCCGGCGCCGCCTTGCTTCCGATAGCAGGTCGCTCCCGGCTCGCCGTTGCGTCCAGGAGACCTGACAGAAGATCCGCGGCCCAGCGGTATATGTTGTGCTCTTCGACCTGCCGCCGGAGGCGTTGCATGCGGTCCGCACGGTCATCGGCCGACATCTCCACTGCGTAGCAGATCGCGTCGGCAAACTGCTCAGTGTCGTACGGATTAATGATCAGCGCGTCGGTCAGTTGCTGCGCCGCGCCAGCAAACTCTGATAGGATCAAGCAGCCCTTGAGATTCTCTTGTGCGAGAATGTACTCTTTTGCTACAAGATTCATCCCGTCGTGCAGGGAACTCACAATTGCCACAGCAGCCATGGTCAGAAAGTCATGCACCGTCTCAGCGTCGTGTTGGTCGACGAGCAGGTGGATCGGTTTCCAGTTCTCCTTACCGAACTCCTGGTTAATCTCATTGGCAAACAGTACGAGATCTTCAAGGTGCTCGCGGTAACGCTTAAGATGCAGACGGCTTGGTGCGGCGAGTTGAACGAGGGTTATCTTGCCTTGGTGCTGCGGATACTTCTTGAGGAAGTGGGCGAATGCCTGAAACCTTTCCGATAGACCCTTTGTAGGATCGACGCGGTCCACGCCAACGGCGACATCGATCCCCTGCAGACCAAACTTCTGCCGTAGGGCCATCACGCGCTGATCAATCGCCACCCCTTCCCCCACGCCGCGCTCGGTCCATGGCTGCACGCTAATGGGGAGAGGCCGGACAAACGTCACATGGCCCTGCACCTCGGCAACGAAATGGTCTCGATCGATCCGCGCTTCTACCGTGCGATCGATTGAGTTAAGAAAGTTGTTGCAGAATTCTTGTAGGTGAAATCCCACGAGGTCTGCGCCCAGCATTCCCCGAAGGATCTCCTCACGCCAGGGACAGATTCGAATTGCCTCGGGGCTCGGCCACGGTATGTGCCAGAAAAGACAGATCCGCAGGTCCGGCCGAACCTCACGTACCATGCGGGGCACCAGCGCCATCTGATAGTCCTGCACCAAGACGACTGCATTGCCGCTGCCGACCTCCTCAAGCACCGCGTCGGCAAATCGGCGATTCATGGCGACATACTGCGTCCAGTCGGAGGTTCGAAATGCCGGCCGTTCGTGGGCCAGTAGGCACATCGGCCAAATCGCGTCGTTGCAGCAACCGTAATATGCATCGTTCTCCGCCTGGGTCAACCAGACCCTACGGAGCGTGTACCGCGGAGCGGCAGGAGGCACCGTCAGCCTGCCGCCCGAATCGGCGGTGTCGCGGTCGGCATCTCCGGTGCCGTGGGCAATCCAGACGCCGCCACAGGATTGTAAGACAGGGTCGAGGGCCGTGACGACGCCTCCCGGCGGCACGATGTGGTGGGGGCGGCCGTCCCGTAACACATGCATATACGGTTCGCGACTGCTCACGACTATGAGTTGGTTACCTATGCCGAGGCAGTCGAGCGCATGTGTCCTCAAGCGGTTACTTGTCCAGGTGCGATCGGTACGAGTGGACTCATGGGCATCTGTAAACGTTGCGGTGCGGGCCGCCCGATAGGATGCCGCCAGTCGATGGGTCTCGCTCGCCAGCCTGCCCGAAGGCAGACCGATAGGGGGGGAATCGGATGAGTCTTCAATTCGCAACCTTCGCATCCATTCCGCCAGGTGCTGAAGGGGCCTGTCGTAGACCAGCCAGGTTACGCAGACGATCAGCACCACGAGGAGGAGCATGATCAACAGCACTACCAGTAGGCCCCGAATGAGCCGCGCGTTTGCCCGTTGATCGATAAAAGCGATGTCGTGTAACACCGCAAGCGTGCCGCTCAGGCTGCCATTTTCCCGGAGGAGTCGCTCTGTCCGCATCCGTATTGGTGGCCCTTCGGACTGCAGTGTGACGTTGAGTTCGTGGTCGGTGGGCGACGCACGGGCCAACTCTGCCAGGATCGCCGCCTCGTGCGTCGCGACCGCGCTTCCTGCCGCCAGCATCCGGCCGTCAGGCCCAAAGACCGCGCAACCTAAGAGGCGGCTGTAGCCATTGAGTCGCTTCCCCATCCGGTTAGCCACCTCGTCCTGCGGGCCGAGCAACGCCTCATGAGTGGTGTAAGAGAGCACGTGGCTCAATACCTCCGCACGGCGGTCGATGTCCCCCATGTCGATGGCCCGCTCCTGCTCTATCTGCCGCCATATAAAAGCTGTAGCCAACAGGCCGACTGCGCTGGCAATGAGCGCACCTAGCAGCAGGGGCCGAAAAGCCTTTAAAATAATCGAGTCCATACCGATCCGCTCCTTGGAGTCGCCCTACGAAAGACTGTGGCCGACCACATCTTACGACTCTACTAGAAAGCAGACTGGGCTGCTAGGCAGGGCGATTGCGCGACGATGGGTGTTCTGCAGTGATTGGGAAAGTATCGAACGTCAGAAGCAGTAGTCCCTTGGTCGTAGGTTCGAATCCTACCGGGTCGCCTTTGATTTGGGTCAATGTTTTCCTGAACGGATTGCTTCTCCGGATGTCTGCGTCGGAATTCGATTCAGGCCGCTTCAGTCTCAACTTTCCCCAGTAATTTACTCAACAGAATTTTCTGAAGCTCGATCTTGTTTCCGGCGTTATCGACATCAATGCCAACAAGCCTTTCCTCAGCGTCGTAGTCCAGAACGACACCCTCTGAAATCTCTCTGCTGTCCACGCTGGGACGATCGCAGAGATCGATCGATGTACAGGAATCCGTATCCGACTGATAGTTGAGTTTCACGGTTTGAATCCTCGATCTGGAAAGGCGTTGTGAATCGTCATTCAATCCTCGAGCGTCACGAACGGCTTTGAGGGATAGCGTCTCGACCCCATGGTGTTTGATCAGGCGACCGCCACGTTCGGAGAACATGCCGTGACAACCGTAACCGTACAAATGCCTGACGAAGTGCTCGCGATCATGCACAATGAGCCGGCTGGTTTTGGCAGGGAGATGCGGCTGGCTGCAGCCATCAACTGGTAACACCGTGGCACAATCTCCCAGGAGATTGCCGCCCAGGTTGCAGGCCTTGACCGGACGGACTTTCTTCTGGCCCTGGCCAGCAACGCGGCCGATTCCTTCGTGGTCGACTTTGATGACCTTAAGCGTGAGTTGAGCCATGGCTGACATGTGCATCGTCAACGCCTCACCGCTGATGTTGCTCGCCCGTGGCGGCCATATCGGTCTGCTCCAAGAATGCGCCGAACAGGTCCAGGTACCGAAGGCCGTGGCGGAAAAAAAAAGTTTCCGGCGAGGACCCACCGACACAGCCGTACGAGCCTTGCAAACGCATGACTGGATTCGGATCATTGGACGCCCCCAGATCCCACCCGTCATCATGCCCTGGGGCCTCGGCCCCGGCGAAAGCGAGGTGCTCGCGGAGGCTCTATCGCGGCCAGGAACGCATGCCGTCATCGACGACCTAGCGGCGTGGCGATGCGCTGCGTCGCTCGGCGTGCCGGTCAATGGCACGCTCGGACTTGTGCTGCGCGCCAAAAAATGCGGCCTCTGGGAGCACTCTGTGGATTGAAAAAGTCCGTTTCCCATCAATCCTGCTCGTTTGAATCTTGTCCAGGAGATCGTAGCCTGCTATCGCTTTTGGTTGCACACCGAGCGACCTTTTGACGCCCCCGTCCTTTGGCAATGGTCAAAGCGTGTCAGGACTGACATTCCCGCCAACCCTGACGGTATTCATGGGGGCAGATCACGGGCTGTAACGGATTGCCTCCGGCGCCGTTCTTCCTTCCAGAGTGATCAGTCTTTTAGAATGGTCGATCCACTTGCCCCCTTAGGATCAGGAACCAAAACATGTCCTCCACCAGCGAGTCCCATGGCTGGGTCATGGAGGCCGTCGACCTGTACGAACTGCCGCTGTTGCGCTACGCGAGGCGGTTGCTCGGCGATGTTGATCTGGCAGCCGACGCGGTGCAGCATGCGTTTGTGAAGCTCTGCGAGGAGTCGCACGACAGGCTGCGGGGCCGGGTAGCGCCATGGCTGTTTCACGTCTGCCGCAATCGGGCGATCAACTACCTCCGCCAGTCCGGTCGGGAACAGCTCTTGGGCGACGCCGACAACACCGTACACGGGACGCACGATCGGGTGGGCCATTCCTCCGGTCATGTGGCTGCCGATCGGGGCATCGACCCGGCAGTGTCGGCAGAACGCGGCGAACTGGCAACGCGGCTCCGCGAACTCATGCTCGATCTCCCGGCGCCGCAACGCGAGGCGATCGACCTGTGGTGTGAGGGCTTCACCTACAGGCAGATCGCCGAGGTCACAGGCCGTCAGGAGGGGCATGTCCGCGTGCTCGCCCACCGCGGTCTTTCCACGCTTCGCCGTCATCCGTTTATCCGCGAACTGCTTCCTGAGCCCCAAGCTGCCCTCCACGCCGACTGAGTCACAGCCACCGCATCCACGAGTTAGATCCAGAGGTATCCCATGAACGACAACGACCCGATGAACAAGAACACCCCGTCGCATTCCGGTGCTGACTACCAGGAAGATGCCGTCCTCCTGACGGCCAGTGCCCTGGGCCAACTCGACGGTAGCGAGCAGGCGGAGGCCGAACGACTCCTCGCCGGACCGGGGGGGGCAGCGGCTAGGGAACACGTGGCGGAAGTCCGCACGGTTGCCGCTGCGCTGCAGTCGGTGCGAAACATCGATCATCCACCGCGGTCTGCCTCGCTACGGCGGACCGTGCTGGCTGCAGCCGCACGGGCGACGGTTCGTGAGGACGTGACGCCACACAAGCCGGCGCCGCTCAGGCCGTGGGCCCGAGGCCGCTTCAACCGCTGGCTGCTCGCGGGAGGCGGCGTGACCGCCGCCGTCGCGGTGGCCTTCGGCATGCAACAGGTCGCGCAGCATTCACAGCTCGCGTACAGCCGGGCCGTCCGAGTGTCGCGGGACGGCGACATCGTGTCTGCATCCCGTCAAATGCCCAGAGCCAAATCCGAGGTGATCGACAATTCGTCCGGCTTCACAAATCATTTTAGTGGCGGCACTATCAGCATCAGCACTACCGGCGCGGCCGGAGTGAATATCACAGCAATTGATCGGCTGTCCGACACTACGGAATCGTTTGATTCACGCAGCATCACGAACGGGCCCGGAAGATCAGACACGCTGACCGGAGAACGCGGGCTGCCCTTTACCAACACAGGCGACGGCATCCTCGGAGTAGAGGATTTGGCCGGCTTGAACCTTCGCCTGCCGACAACCGAAGCTGTGGCCGATCTGGCCGACGGCATCCAGCACGGCACGAGTATTGTCGAGCACGGCAAAAGAATGGCCCAGCACGCGGTCGATGAAAAACCCCTGACTGGCCCCAACCCCCTGGTTCGTAGCTCGGCACTCACTATCTCCTCCACTCAACGTGCCGGCCAAGCCCCAGATGACGGCAGAAAGATCGAGTCAGAGAGCGCTCGCGATGGCTACGTGTCTGGGGAGCAGTATGGCCGCATCGAGGAGAACCGGTTCCTGAGACCGAGCGACCAGCCGCTCTCGACGTTTTCGATCGACGTTGACACCGCCTCGTATGCCAATGTGCGGCGGTTTCTCTCGTCGGGGCAACTGCCGCCGCGGGATGCCGTGCGGATCGAGGAACTCATCAACTATTTTCGCTACGACTATCCGCAGCCAGCCAAGGACGAGCCGTTCTCCGTCACTGTCGAGTCGGCGGCCTGCCCGTGGCACGAGGGCCGCAGGCTCGTCCGCATCGGTCTGCAGGGTCGCGACATCGACCGCCGGGAGCGACCGCCGGGAAACCTTGTGTTTCTGGTGGACGTGTCGGGCTCGATGGACGAGGCCAACAAGCTGCCGCTGGTGAAGCAGGCCCTGTCGCTGCTGGTCGAGGAGCTGACCGAGAATGACCGCGTGGCGATCGTCACTTACGCCGGCAACGCCGGGCTCGCGCTGCCCTCCACGAGCGGCGACCAGAAGCAGAAGATCCACGCCGCGATCGACGCGCTTTCTTCCGGTGGCTCCACGCATGGCAGCGCTGGCATCAACCTTGCCTACGAGCAGGCCGCCGAGCGGTTCATCACCGGCGGCGTCAATCGTGTGATCCTCGCGACTGACGGCGACCTGAATGTCGGCGTGACCAGCGACGAGGCGCTCGTTGACCTGATTAAGGCGAAGGCCGCCGGAGGCACGTTCCTCACGGTGCTCGGCTTTGGCCAGGGCAATCTGCAGGACGCGAAGATGGAAAAGCTGGCCGACAACGGCAACGGCGTCTACGCCTACATTGACGGCCTCCGCGAGGCACGCAAGGTGCTCGTTGAGCAGCTCACCGGTAGCACGATCACGATCGCCAAGGATATGAAGATCCAGGTCGAATTCAATCCGGCCCAGGTCGCCTCCTACCGGCTGCTGGGCTACGAAAACAGGATCCTCGCCGCCGCAGACTTCCGCAATGACCGGAAGGATGCGGGCGAGATCGGGGCGGGGCACAGCGTGACGGCACTTTACGAAATCGCGATTGTGGGCGATGGCGGCGGTCCGGTGACGGGTGCCGAACCGCTCAAGTATCAGCCGCAGCTCGCGGCCACCGCTCCGGTGCCGCCGCCGATTGATGGCGAGGCGAACCGGGAGCTACTGACTGTGAAGCTGCGTTGGAAGCAACCGGATGGCGACGCGAGCACGCTCAAGGAGGTGTCGCTCTCCGACCGCGGCGGGGCCTTCGAAGCTGCGTCTACCGACATGCGGTTCGCCGTCGGCGTGGTGGCCTTCGGGATGATTCTCCGGGGCAGCGAGCACAAGGGCGAGGCCACGCTGCCCTTCGTGGCGAAGATCGCCAGCAGCGCGGTGGGACCTGACGTCGGCGGCTACCGAGCCGAGTTTATCGACCTCGTGCGGAAGGCGGAGTCGTGCCCATCCCCGCGCTAGCGCTTTTGACGGATCACTTGAGGGCCTATGGGTTACCCCCGGAAACTGCGAAAGCTCCTCCAGTCGCTGCCCGTCCAGCGCAGGTCGGCGGCCGCCCGACACTTGCGAAAGTGCCGTTGACAGGGCTATCTTAAGTGCGAGGGACTGCGATTCCTACTCGTACAATTACCTGAACGAAGCCCGCGAAAGGGATTTGATAGTCTTACTACCATTGCCCGTGAGCGAATTCGCCTCGCCGCCAAAGCTCTTCACTCTGACAAGCTCCTGTCCGAGGCAGACCTCGGCTTCGACGAGAAACTTGTTGTCAGCCTGCCGCCACCCCGGCCATCCCCCCGGTGCCACCATGAGCAAAGACCTGACGAAATCCGACATCGATCGCCAGAACATCCTCAACAACCCCTACGCACTGGCTGAGATCGAAAAGGCCGCTGGAATCCGAGGCATCCCCTTCGAGGGCAAGACCATCGTTCTCAAGGAATAGGTGGCCGCTTTTTTCGAGGTTACCCCCCGTACGGTGGAGAACTACCTTGAGCGTTACGGCGAGGAAATGGCCCGGAACGGGCATGAGGTCATCGACGGTAAACGCTTGCAGGCATTGAAGTTAGCGATTTCCAACGGACCCCACAGCTCGGCGTCTTCGACTTTCGCGCTTTCCTCAATCTGGCCATGCTGATGGCCGAATCGGAGCGGGCCGGGCTGCTCCGCAAGGCCATCCTCGACATCGTCATCGACACGATCAACGCCCGCACCGGTGGCGGCACGAAGTACATCAATCAACGCGACGAGGATTTCATCCATTCCGCGTTCCTCGAGGAGAACTACCGCAAGCAGTTCTCCGACGCCCTCCGCGACTGGGTCGACATGGGCAATTTCAAGTACGCCGTCTACACCGACAAGATCTATGTCAGCATCTTTCGGGAGAAGTCGCGGGAATATCGGCGCATTCTCAACCTGAACGCGAAGGAGAGCGTCCGCGAAACGTTCTATTCCGAGATTCTCGATCTTGTGGCATCGTATGAGTGTGGCTTCGCCGATGCACTCGCCAGAGAGGCGAAAGCAAAGGGTCGAAAACTCACCCCCGGGGAAGTCGACTCGCTGTTCAAGGTATTCGAGTCGCAGGCCCACTGGACCGCCGCTGATCGAAAAGGCCCGGGTGAAGATGGCCAGCCGGGACCTCGCCTTTCACGATGCCCTTCATCTATCCCTCACTCGAACAGGCCATCGAGGCCCACATCAAAACCATCGATGTGAGTGGAGGCGGACAGCCTGGCTCCATCGACGTCGGCACGCTCGACTCGGTGCTTCAGCACATCCAAAACGACGACTACTATCCCACATTCGACAAAAAGCTGACGCACCTCTTCTTCTGTGCCTGCAAGTTTCACTGCTTTCAAGACGGCAACAAGTGGATCGCAATCGTCCTCTGCGTCACAATGCTCAATTTGAATGGCTATCTGCGCAGCCTCCTTGGCTTCATACGGAAATCAGAAAACATCAGCTATCACGTCGCTGCAGGGCGGATCTCAAAGGATCTTCTCGGCGAGTGGATGCTCGCCATCCTTTCCGCGACCGACGACGATGAATCGCTGAAGCTGAAGATCCTCAACGCCATTTTTCGGTCGATGAACCATAAAACTGTGGTTCACTCGCCATCCCTCCCGTTGTAAAAGGACTGTAATTCTGCGGTATCCGTAGCGACCTGCCCCCCTTAAACGGCACCACTTCCAAGGAGAGAATTCTGGTGTGTTGCAAACCAAGGGAGGCAAACAATGCCACGCGGAAAGAAGGGGCGGGCCCCCACGCTACTCTGGACCAGGTGGGGTGTTGCAGGGCCGCCACCAATAATAACAGCGTTGCTAAAATGTCGGGCCGGGAGGGCGGGCCGCGAGGGAGACCCCAAGATGGGTGCTCCACTCCTTTTCCAAGGTCTGCATCATCCTGAAGTGGCGAGTTTCCCGGGTAGCAGGATCGGGCAGGGGGGGCGGCGCAGGCAGAGGAGGCGCTTCGCTTCCGGCCGCAGTCGCGGCATCGCTCCAGCAGCGGGCGCGGGCCCGGCGCGTGGCTTCCGGATCGTCTGGCGACCATGGCTCGTATTGAGTCAGGAAAACGGCCCATTTGGTGACAAAATATTTCTGGTTCCGCGCACAGATAAAAGCACGGAAGTCGAGGGAGGAACTGGCCCCGGCCAGGTGGCGGAGGGTGGATGAGGGTTCGCACAGGGTGGTGAATCCCAGGTGCCGCAGCTCTGTACAAAGATCAACATCAACATAATAGGCCGGGTAAATCTGCTCATCCATTCCACCAAGGGCATCCCACAGGTCGGTGCGGACGAGGGTGGAGCAGGTGCCGGAATAGTCCACGGGCCATGGACCCGGGTGATCTGCAGCGACGCAGGGACTCGTCATGCCGTTACTCCACAGCAGGGAACCGTCCCGCTGCGGGGTGCCGTCAGGATTCAGCACGCGGCTCCCTATCGCTCCAGCAGTGGGATGGGCCATAACCGTGGCCAGAAGCGGCTCCAGCCAGCCAGGGCCGATCTCCGCATCATCATGCAGCAGCAATAAAAAACGTCCGCGGGAGATGGTGCGGGCCAGATTAGAGCCTCCTGCTACCCCCAGATTGGCTGAGGATGACAAGATGTGCAGGCCGGTAAACTGCCGCTCCACCACGGCCCGCACCGCTGGAGTGGCGTCATTCAGCACCACGATGACTTCGCAGGGAATGTGCGGTGGCAGATGCTCCGATAGGGAGCGCAGACAACATTCAAGGGCTTCGGCCTGGTTGATCGTGGGAATCAGCAGGGAAACCTCCGGCCGGGCTGCGTCCGGCAGTCGGATCCGGTCCGGGAATGAGTCGGCGGGTGAATTCATGCGAGCCGGGAGTCAATACCCTTTGACGCCGGTGAACTGATGAGGGATCAGGTCCGTGTGGAGCGGCAGCCGGAACTTGTCGGGATTGGTGTGGTCGTATTGGATGGTGGGAAAATTGACCACCACGACATCCTTTTCGCCGACATTCTGGTCTGCGTGCCAGACCCCGGCGGGAATGCTGAGGAGTTGGCGGCGCTGTTCTGTCAGATAGATTTCCCGGACTTCCTTGAAGGTGGGGGAGTCTTCGCGGGCATCGTAGAGCACCACTTTCATCTCGCCGGAGAGCAGGCAGTAGCGGTCCTCGTGCTGCTGGTGCATCGCCCAGCCCTTCACCCAGCCTGGCCGCAGGGTATAGAAATAAGTGAAGACCAAAGGGGGACGGATGCCAGCCCCACCGGGGATCATACATCTCACAGACCGTGCCACGGTCGTCGGTGTGCAGCACGAGATCGCGGATCCGCACGCCCTCAATCAGGGTGGCGCAGTGTTTGCCATCGGGGGTGACGGTCATGACGTCGCGTTGGCTGGCTTCTATCATGACTTGGGAGATTGGTTTGGATTCAGACATAGGGAGTGGGGGGTGCCCATGAGGGGTCGCCTGGCCCCCGGAATCAAGTATAGCCCCGGTCAACGGCATTTCCGCTAGTGTCGGGCGACCGATAAGCGTCACGCAGGCTGTGTGGCGGACTTTTCCGGCGGCCTTCACGAAGGGTTCAGCGCACGCTGGATCAGCGCCGTTTCCCGCGCGGTGAAGGAAAGCTTGAGCGCTTCCTGCCGGGCTGGCTCGGTCATCTTCAGCCAGGACTTGCGCAGCGCGTTGACCATCTTCTCGTCGTCGGTCTTCGCCGCCAATTCGGCGAACTGAAACTCCAGAAACACCAGGCACAAGGCGTCCTCCAGCACCCGGCCGTCCGGGTCGTGCGGAAAATCCCGCTTGAGGTTCAGCGCCTGGACTTTGGCAACCAGTTCCTCGGGGTAGTCGAGCTCGCGCAAAATCTCGGCCGACTTTTGCGCATGAAACTTCTTCAGCTCGGCCCGCCATTTCAGGTAGCCAGGGCGGTCCATCGGATAGCAGCTTCGGGGAATCTCCCAGCGGCAAAGATGCTGACAACGTGCGGCCAGCCGCAGCGGTTCGGCGGCGTCGGGCTGGAGCCGGAGCACCCAGCCGGTCAGTCGCTGGGAGTAAAGCAGCTCGCGCGGCTGCGGCACGCCCTCAGCCACTTCGGTGTTCGGATCCCTGGCGTTCTCCTCGTCGAAGCGGCGGAGCGCGGCCTCGAAGCGCGTGGGGTCGCTGGGGTTCGGAGGTTGGACCGCGTCATCGCTCATGGAACTCGGTTTTGTAGGCAGTGTTCAGAAAATCCAGGTCAGAATTTGCAGGACAACTGAACGTAAGTAAAGCTGCTGTTGGAAACCGTGCCGGTGTTGCGCAAAAAATCACCGCCGTACAGCTTGGACCAACCGGTGAGTAGATCGGTACGAGAGCCAAGGTGCAAGTTTAAAAGAACATCCCACTCATCACCCACATAGACTCCTGCCGAGCCATTGAGGCTGAGTCGGTCCGGCTGGCCGTTGGCGAAATAGAGGGCATCGCCAGCTGAAGCCAGCCAGAAATTATGGTGCTGGAGAGTGAGAGTCATCCAGTCAGCGGGATAGAGATGCACCTGCTGGTTCAAATCATGAATATTCTGCCTGCCCACCAAATCGACCCAGCCCAGATAGTAATGCCCAAAGGAAAAGAGCTGCTGGAATGTGTGGCTGGCGCCTTCTCGAAAACGATTCGAACCCGAGGCGTATTCGTAGCAGATCCAAGCAATTGGATTCATCGGTAATGTTTTGAAATGGCGGCCTGCAGAAACAGTAGCCATTCCGGCCAGCCCTTCCTTCAACTCACCATAACCGTTTGAATCGGTTCAAAGGCCCGGGCTGCCCTAATTAATCCCAACCCCGCAAAGCAGAATAAAGGCGCAATCGGCACAGTCGCTGCGGAAAGCTCGACCTCAAGCCGCAGTTACCCTGCCACTGAAATCCCGGCAGAACTTCTTCCGCAACAAATTCAGGATGAAGTTTTACAACTTCCCCAACGACAATGATTGCAGGAGAACCGATTTGTTTTTGTTTTACAATTTCTTCAATCGTAGAAACTGTGCCTACAGCGATTCTTTCATTCGGAAGAGTTCCGTTCTGAATCAAAGCAATCGGAAGATTTTCTTTGCCCGATGATTTATAACTTTCCACGATCTCCGGAAGTTTATGAACGCCCATCAAAATCACTACTGTTGCGGTTGACTGTGAAGCAAGTTTTATATCGCGAGAAAGTTCTCCTGTGCGTGTGGTTCCTGTAATCACCCAAAAACTTTCACTCGCTCCGCGATGCGTAAGCGGAATTCCCGCAAGTGCTGGCACGCCTACCGAAGAAGAAATTCCGGGAATCACTTCTGTTTCAATATGAAATGACTGAGCGTATTCAATTTCTTCATACCCTCTTCCGAACACAAACGGATCGCCTCCTTTCAGACGCACAACATTTCCGTATGTGAAGGCAAGGTCGACAATCAGGTTATTGATTTGTTCTTGCCTGAGAGAATGAACCCCGTTTCTTTTTCCCACAAAAATGTTCTTCACATTGGGCGAAGCATAGTTCAAAAGAATTGGATTGACAAGCGCATCATATAAAACGATGTCGGCTTTGCCGAGCGCATGAACCGCTTTTACCGTGATTAAATCCGGATCTCCTGGTCCTGCGCCTACGAGAGTTAACTTGGGTCGAATTGTATTGTGAGTTTTCATTTTATTGTTTCATTGGTTGATGATTGTTGAGCCACTGATTGCACAGAGTGTCACAGAGAACAACACATACAGCTCTCGTCAGGACGGGTTCATCGACGGGGACTGGCCCATGGACCAGGAACTGTCCATGGGGGCGAGAGCTTTTTGCCTGGCCACCAGAGTGCGAATTGCCAAGTGGAGCCAAACGAGACTGACAGCGGTCAGCAAGAGCAGCGCCAGAAAGGCAGCCTGTGGGAAACCCGTTTCTCGCCCCAGCCAGCCGAAGGCTTTGGGCAACACAAAGCCGCCGAGCGCGCCCAACATGCCCACGAGTCCGCCGACGGCTCCGACATCATGCGGATAGTAGTTTGAAATGTACTTGAAGACGCTGGCCTTGCCGATCCCCATGCCCACAGCCAATACGAAGGTCAATGCGGCAAAGCTGGCCGCGCTCAAGGGGAGCACACTGTGTGGGAAGCAGAGCGGAACGGTGGCGAGCGTCATGCTCGCGAACACCAGGTAAGTGACAGTTCGTGGGCCATAGGCATCTGAGAGCCAGCCGCCCAGCGGCCGCAGAAGACTAGCAGGGAAGATAAACAGCGCCGTCAGCACAGCGGCGGTCGGCAGGCCAAGCTGATACGTGTTGACGTAATAATTCGGCAGCCACACAGACAGCGCCACATAGGCACCGAAAACGACCACATAGTACAGGCTGAACCTCCAGACCTGGATGTACTTCAGCGGAACAAGCAAATCTCGCAAGGGCCGTCCTTGAGCAGGTCTGGGATCCTTCGCCGGACAGAGCAAGAAGATCGCAACCGCCATCAACACGAGCCCGGCGGCGTACAGTAGCGGAACGATCCGCCAGCCGCCGGGAATCCAGCCGGCCAGGTATCCCGTGGCTGGAACGAGCGTAAGAATGCCAGGCACCAGGATCACGAGCAATTTCGTGCCGGCGGCGCCCACATTGCCGGCACCGAAGATTCCCAGGGCCGTTCCTTTTCTCTCCGGTGGAAACCAGGCGGAGTTCCAGGCAATGCCGATGGAAAACGAATTGCCCGCCAATCCAAAGAGCGCGGCGCATACCAGGAGTTCAGTATAGCTCTCGGCGTAAGCGAGACACGCTGTCGGGATCGCGCAGAAGAGCAGCAACAGCAGCATCATGTTCCGGCCGCCGAGCGTGTCGGACCAGATCCCGAAGCTCAGCCGTAACACCGCGCCCGACAAGATCGAGACGGCCAGCAGCCACTCGAATCGCGATTCGATCTCGCTCTTGATTTGCGCGTCGCTCATCGTGGCCGCCGCTGCGCCGATCATGAGCTGCGGATCGGCCTTGATTTTCAGTCCCAGCACACCGAGCATCAGCCAGACGGCAAACAGCACCGTGAATGCCAGCGTAGAGAGCCACAAGACTCGCTGACGGGAGCGGATATCATTGTTCGGAGAAGTTGTCATGCTCGGGCTTTCTGAAACGATGAACGATCGGATCAATTCAGCGCTCGTTCGCCCAAGGTGGCGCTCTCGCACGAGGTCACGCAGTGCAATTCAGTTGCCAACAGCGCATCGAGCTGATCCTGTGGCGGCAGCAACAAATAGACGTGGTCATCCGTGACCCTGACGGGAAACACCTTGACCGACAGCTCGTCACCCGAGAGGCATTCGCCCGACGCGAGCGAAAACGTCTTCTTGTGCAGCGGGCAGGCGACCTTCGCCGTCGCTCCCTGGCTGCCGATGATGCCGCGCGACAGCACGAATGCCCGTTTGTGGGGGCACATGTTTTGGCTGGCGTACCACTCGCCACGGCTCGTGAAATGGAACACGGCGATTTGCACGCGCCCGTACTTGATCGCCGCGCCCCCTTCGAGTGGAAATGCAGAAACGTGACCGACCTCGATCCACTGCGGCTGGGCATCTTCGCGTGGTTTGGGTTTGCCGGTCTGTCGCGCGGTTGCTTTGGCGGTGGGCAGTGTGAGCTGCACCAGTGCTTCGTCGCGGGGCCAATCGGCGGGGCGATTTTGACCGCGCTCTGTGACGATTTCAATACCGACTTCGGTCTCCTGGCTGTTGACGAACTGCTGAAAAATCTGACGTCGAGCGGGATCGTTGATCACTTCGGTCCATTCGCACCGATAGGTATCCACCAGGTACTGCATCCGCCGTTCGAGTTCGTCGCCGATGCCAAGTTTGTCATCGAGGATCACTTCGCGCAGGTATTCGATGCCCCCTGCCATGTTTTCCAGCCACACGCTGGTCCGTGTCAGGCGGTCTGCGGTTTCGATGTAGAACATCAGAAAGCGGTCGAGATATTTCAGGGCCGTCCCTTCATCGATGTCCGCCGCGAGCAAGTCCGCATGCCGCGGTTTGGAGCCGCCATTGCCGCAGACGTACAGGTTGTAACCTTTCTCGGTCGCGATGAGGCCGAAATCCTTGGACTGTGCCTCGGCACATTCGCGGATGCAGCCGCTGACCGCCCCTTTGATCTTGTGCGGAGCGCGAATGCCGCGATAGCGCCGTTCGACGCGGATGGCAAAGCCCACGGAGTCCTGCACGCCGTAGCGGCACCAAGTGGAGCCGACGCAGCTCTTCACAGTCCGCAGCGCCTTGCCATAGGCGTGTCCGCTTTCCATACCGGCCGCGATGACCTCGGCCCAAATATCGGGAAGCTGCTGGACCTGCGCGCCGAACAGATCCACACGTTGCCCACCAGTAATCTTGGTGTAGAGACCGTATTTGTTGGCGATCTGGCCAAGCGCGATGAGCTGGTTGGGGGTGATTTCCCCACCTGGTACGCGCGGCACGACGGAGTACAATCCGCCTCGCTGCATGTTCGCTAGGAACCGGTCGTTGGTGTCCTGCAAAGTTTGGTGCGGCCGATCGAGGATATTCTCGTTCCACAGGCTGGCCAAAATCGACGTGACTGTCGGCTTGCAGATTTCGCAGCCGTGACCCGTGCCATGGCTGGCCAGCAACGCGTCGAATGTCTTGATCTCGCGGATCTTGACGATTTGAAACAACTCTTGGCGCGTGTAGGCAAAGTGCTCGCAGAGATTTCGGTTGACCGTCTTTCCGGCGGCTTGAAGTTGCGTGTTGAGGATGCTCGTGACCAGCGGAATGCAGCCCCCACACCCAGTGCCGGCGCGGGTACACTGTTTGACTGCATTCAGCGTCGTTAGTCCCCCTTCCTTGATCGCTTCGCAGAGTGCGCCGTGACTTACGTTGTTGCACGAACAGACCTGCGTTTCGGCGGAGAGCTTGGGCGCAATCGCCGCGCCGTTCTTCTTTCCGACGATCAGTTCGCCGGGGGCGCACGGTAGCACATCGTCGCTTTTCGATAGCAGGAGCAGGTTTGAGTAGTCCGAAGCATCGCCCACCAAGATGCCCCCGAGCAGCCGCTGGCCGTCGTGGCTGAACAGCAGTTTCTTGTAGTGGCCTCCAAAGGGATCCTCGAACGAGAGCGACCGGATAGCTTCGGGCTTGGCCTCGTAGTCGCCGAAGCTGGCGACGTCGACGCCCATCAGCTTGAGTTTGGTGGAAAGATCGGCGCCCTTGAATGAGCGATCCTCGCCCGCCAGATTGGCGGCCACGATCTCCGCCATCGTGTAACCGGGGGCGACCAGGCCATAGATCATGCCGCTGTGCAGGGCGACCTCTCCGATGGCAAAGATATTGGGATCCGAAGTTTGCAGCCGGTCGTTGACGACCACTCCGCCCCGTTCGCCCAGCGTCAGGCCCGTCTGCTTCGCCAATTCGTCGCGAGGGCGAATGCCGGCCGAAACGATGATCATTTCGACATCCAGCTTTTCACCGTCGTTGAACAATAGCCCACTGACGCTGGCGTTGCCGAGGACTTCTTGGGTTGCTTTGTTGAGATGCACCTTCACGCCGAGACTTTCGATCCTCTGTACCAGGATCTTCGAGCCAGCATCGTCGATCTGGCGCGGCATCAAGCGAGGGGCGAACTCGATCACGTGCGTCTCCAGCCCCAAATCGTACGCCGCCTTGGCGGCTTCCAGCCCCAAGAGCCCACCGCCAATCACCGCCGCGCGCTTGGCGTGCTGCGCGTAGGCGATGATCTGTTGCAGGTCTTCGATCGTGCGATAGACGAATACGCCGAGCTTTTGAATGCCGGGCACCGGTGGCACGAACGGAAACGATCCAGTCGCCAGCACAACCTTGTCGTACGAAACTTGGAGACCGCTGTCGGAACGCACAACTTTTGTTTTGCGATCGATCGCCGCCACCCGGTCGCCGATGTGCAGTTCGATGCCCTGCTCGCGATACCAATCGAGCCGAGCCAGCATCAGCTTCTCCGGGTCGCGGTGCGCGAAGAACGAGGTCAGCCCCACTCGGTCGTAGGCGGCTCGCGGTTCTTCGCAAAACGTGACGATGCGATACTGGCTGGCCGTGTCCAATGCGATCAATTGCTCGCAAAAACGGTGTCCGACCATGCCATTGCCGATGACGACGATGGTCTGCTGCTGGTTGGGTGCGTAGTCGATCATGATGGTGTTGTGATGCCGGGTGGGATTGGCGAATGGTCGTACGTCATGAGCCGTGCTCGCCGGTCTCGGCGGGACGAATCCGTACCGCACAGTTCTTGTAGGAAGGCTGCCGCGAGTGGGGGTCGAAATGAGCCAGCGTCAGCCGGTTGGTCGCTTCGTAATGCATAGGCAGAAAGACCTGGCCAGGCCGCACGGTGTAAGTGATGAACGCCTTGGCCACGAGCGATCCACGCTGCGATTCGACAAGCACCCGCTGTTCTGGCCGGATGCCGAATCGCCGGGCGTCGGCGGGGTTGATCTCGACATAAATCCCTGCCGGGTAGAGCGCGCGAAGCACAGCCGACTTGGAGGTACGCGTTTGCGTGTGCCATTGCGAGGCGCTGCCGCGCCCGGTAAGCAACATGAGCGGGAATTTTTCGTAGGGCGGTTCCGGCAGCAGTGTGGGAGGATCGAAAAGGAACTTCGCCTTGCCGTCCGGATGGTGGTACTGGCCATCCGCGAAGAGTCGCCGTTCGGGCGCGGAATCGGGGGCGTGCTCTGGATACGGCCACTGAATGCCCCCCCGTTCGTCGAGCATCTGGTAGTCGGCAATCCCCGTGATGTCGTGCGGTTGGCCGCGCGAAAGCTCTTTGAGCGATTGAAACACGGCTTCAGGGCTGGTCCATCGCTGAAACATTTCGCCGCAACCCCACGCGTTGGTGATCAGCCGGAAGATCGAAAAGTCTGCTAGTGCCTGGCCCGGCGCTCGAACGACCTTCTTGATGAGACCAATGCGGCGCTCGGAATTGATCATCGTCCCTTCCTTTTCGCCCCAGCCGGCCGCGGGCAACAGCAGATGGGCCTGTTGGGCCGTCTCGGTCGTGGTGTACATGTCCTGCACGACCAGAAAATCCAACCGCGACAACACGTCGCGGAGCATGTGCTGATTGATCCACGAGTGGGCTGGATTGGTGGCGATCACCCACAGACCCTTGATCTTGTCTTGCAGGATGCCTTCGATGATCTGGTCGTAGGCCCAACTGGGGCGATCAGGAATGCATTGCGAATCGATCCCGAGGATTCGCGCCACGTCACGGCGATGTTCGGCGTTTTGAAAGTCGCGTCCGCCCAGGAGATTCGTCGTGTTGCTGAATAGTCGCGACCCCATCGCGTTGCACTGGCCGGTGATCGAATTGGCTCCCGTGCCGGGGCGACCCATGTTGCCGGTCATCAGGGCCAGATTGATCAGGCTCTGGGCCGTGCGGACTCCCTCGTAGCTCTGGTTGACCCCCATCGTCCACCAGAACGATACGCGCCGGCCCTGGTGAATCAGCGTGGCGACACGCAGCAGCGTCTGCTCATCGAGGCCCGCCGCTGCAGCCACGCGCTGGGGCGTAAAGTCAGCTACGTGCTGCCGGAAGGCTTCGAAACCGGTCGTGTGAGCAGCGATATAGTCTGCAGAGATCCAACCTTCGCGAATCAGGATGTGAGCCAGCCCGTAGAACAGCGTGAGGTCGGATTTCGGAGCGAGCTGCAGATGCAGCGTGGCCGCCATTGCCGTTTCGGTCTTGCGCGGATCGACGACGATGATCTCGGGATGGTGTGGGTTGCGGCAAATGCGCTGCCACATGATGGGGTGCGCGATGCACAAGTTCGAGCCCACCAGCACAATCACGTCGGACTGTTCGAAATCGTCGTAAGTGTAGGGTGGGGCGTCGAAGCCGAACGCTTGCTTGTACGCGACCACCGCGGTGGCCATGCACTGCCGCGTGTTGCCATCGCCGTGGATCATTCCCATGCCGAACTTGGCCAGCGCGCCGAGGAAGGCCATTTCCTCGGTCGCAATCTGGCCGGTGCTCAAGAACGCCACCGCCTCTTTGCCATGCTGTTCCTGAATCGCGGTCATCCGCTTGCAAAAGGTCAACAGGGCCGTATTCCAATCGACCGGGCGTTGGCGGCCGGCGGCGTCGCGCAGCAGCGGTGCTGTGGCGCGGTCGGCCGATTTCAGCACGCTCAGTGCTTCCCAGCCCTTGGGGCAGGCCATTCCTAAATTGACCGGATAGTCCGTCGTGGGCGAGAGGCAAACGGCTTCGCCGTTCTGAAGATGGATCGTGAGCGAACAGCCGGTCGAGCAGAATCCGCACGTCATGGCCGTCGTGGCGGTGGGGGTGGTTCCGGCGGGTACTTGCCCTAGTCCGAAGCCGCCGGGGTTGCGCAACAAGTCGGCTGTCAACGGTCCAGTGTGTTGGTGGAACAGATTGTTCCAACTCGGCCACGATTCGCTCCTTTGTGCTGTAGGGCTCATGAGGATGGCGATCCTGGCATCTTCGGAGCAACGACAGCCGCGAAAAACAGATATCGCTCCAGCAATTCGCCGGCGAAGTTCAGAGCGAGTATGAGCACGATGGTTGTCACGATGGCCAGTGACGGCGTCGCGCCAGTTGGTGGACACCAAATCATTAGCCAGCCGGGCAGCACCAGACCGCCCACCGCGCCGCAAACGAAGCGGATGGTCGTTGTGCGTGCCAGCGCGCCGGTCATCAAAATCGCCGTCCGGCGCAGCGGGGTGAATGTCCGCGTGCTGAGCCAGCTCAAGATGGCTGCTTCCAACAGCAGTTTGGCCGCCACGGCAGCCAACAGACATTGGCATAGCGCTCGCACGTTTTCAGCAGCGAGCAATGGTGTGTTGTCGGACGCCAAGCAGGCTGCGGTGGCGAATCGTATGAGGAGCGCTACGGGAATCCCCAACACCAGGCACGTGAGCAGGAACTTGAGACCCGTGTAGGCGGGATTCCAAAAAACTCGCCGCGTGCTGGCGTAGATCATGGTCGAGCAGAATACGCCCATCAGACCCGTCGCCGCGACGGCTCCACCCACAATGCGCTCCCACATCGGCGACATGTGGACTCCGAGTCCTTCAAACCACGGAATGGCCGCGTAGGCCGAAGCCACAGTGGCAAATGCGCCAAAAGCGATTATCTCGCGGCTGAGCCAACTGGTGCGCCAGCCGATGATAGCGCGATAGGCCAGCCACGGCCGGCCGAGATGAAACGTTGCTGCCGCCAGTCCGAGCATCCCCAGACCCAAAGCGGTGGCGAGTTGTATGCTCCGTTCCGCGGGCACTGCTTCGCGACCGGCTGCCAGCGCCACGCCGCTTACCACTTGATCGACCAGGAACGCCCCCACCGACATCTGTGTCAGCACCAGCATGAACACCAAGGGCCAGTGCGCGTGTTGGGGGGCGGCCGCATAGTAGTCGGCCGGCAGCAGGTTGGTGGGTAGCGGCCTGGTAGTCTTGTAGATCGTCGTCGGCAACGTGTAGCGAGGCTCGGGAGCGCCGGGCAAAAACAGATTTGCTTCGGCGTTTTCCGCGGCAGCGTGCTGACTGACTACGGTGACGCGGATCGCCTGGTTCGGGCAAGCCTGGACACAGGCTGGAGCTTCGCCGACGGCCAGGCGATCGTGACACATGTCACATTTGCGGACGATCCCCTTGGCGGGGCTGTATTTGGGGACGTCGTAGGGGCACTTCAGTATGCAGTACTGGCAGCCGATACACTGGTCATCGAGATGCCGGACGATGCCGGTGATTGGATCCTTTTCGTAGGCATTCACGGGGCAGCCATCGAGGCACGCCGGCTCCACGCAGTGGTGACAGGACGTGGTGACATGCTGCAAGACCGGCAACAGGTTAGTCCCGCCGTGCAACAGCCCGACGGAGCGCCAGGTCTCGTTTTCTTCCAGCCCATTGAGGTTGTGACAAGCGACCACGCAGGCTTTGCAGCCTGAACAGCAGTCGAGATCGACTTCAAACGCATACTGCTCGCCTGCGCCGGGCAGCGCCAGCGGAATCAGATCGCGGTAATAGCGTGCTTGCAGCGGCGATGCATCCTGGCCATGCCACTGCGCAAACTTATCGACAGCCGTATTGTGTTGCTCGCTGAGCAGTGCTCCCAGCAGACCCCCGACCGGGTCCGATTCATTGGCCGGTTCGGCAAATGATCCTTCCAAACAGATTGCATTGGACATCGCGGACCTGATCGAAGAATGAGTTAAAAACCGTCACATCGTGCGCGGCGCTTCATTGGTCCGCCCGGGCCAATGAAGCAACTGTGCGGAAAATCAGCAGATTCTTTGAATGCAAACGCCGTACCGAAGTCAGGCTGGACTGGCAAGTTGGAGAGGACTTGCGATCGCGTAAATGTCTTTCCAGAAAAGAGATATGGCCCGTCGCAATAAATCTGCAACATTCCTCTGGACAGGAATTTAATATCATGAGACAAGCCGCTCGCTATGAACGCGAGCGCATATTCAACATGTGAGATTCGGACCAGAGCTGTTGATGCTT
>Ga0209284_10000483_pt1 | contig 65034 bp, 72 predicted proteins | sample FRY03_FD_187211 | JGI IMG/M metagenome (GOLD analysis project Ga0209284, IMG submission 187211) | Freshwater microbial communities from Lake Fryxell liftoff mats and glacier meltwater in Antarctica - FRY-03 (SPAdes) (version 2) | ecosystem: Environmental > Aquatic > Freshwater > Ice > Glacier...
ATGTTTTTACAAGATCGCAACTTGTTAAGATCATTAATGATCTCTTTCAAAACCTGATCTTTCATCGTGTCTGTGATTACATAATACAAAGTTTGAATTTGATTGTTCAAAAATGAATTTAGGTTAAAAACCTTTCTCTTGTTTTTCAAAACGTCAAGCACATATCCATTTTGGATTAAAGTTATGTAAATGTCATAGTGACTATTTCTCCACATGAAATCAGCATGGTAAGTGGTGTGCGTTATCTGATCCCAAGCGATGGCACATGTCTTAGTGCCATCAATCAGTTCAGCAAGAATAATGTCTGGCTGCATTCCAATGAGTTGAAGTAGATTATCTGTCATAAATGACTAACTCCAGTTGACACAAATTTATAACCTTCACTTAAAATTGTTGTATTTGAACCATCATCCAAATTAAATTTATTTATTTTATCTGTACGACCAAAAGAATCTATTACGCTTGAATAATAAATTTCATTTCCTCCGTCGCTTGAAAAGTTATTTGAAATGACTTCTATGTCATAATCAACATCCACATGCCCAATTAAGGAGTTGTTGACAGGACAGGTTAGCCGAGCAATTCTTGCACGATTTGACGGTGTGTTATAATAATTAAACACTAAATCTATTTTATTCGGAAAAACTTTATTTTTTACAGCCGTTATTGCTCCGGTCCCTATATTAAAAAGGCCATTGTTAACGGGAATATGAATTACACCTAAATATCCATTGTAAAAATAATCAATATGCGAACCTGAAGAGGAAGGGTAAGTATAAAATAAATAACCATTTTTATAACCCATATCGATTATGTTTTTTTGTCCACGACCAAAAAGAACTTGACGACCTGATCCATTATAATTACAACTTATAACGGCCCCATTGTCGGCCGCTGGATAAAATACAAAATGATTGGCAAAATAAAGTTTTGTTCCACTAACCGCCATATGCGAAACACCAAGATTACTTTCTTGTATTTTTACAACATTAGATCCATTTATATTCATTCTATAAATGTCAGTTTTTGAGTTAGAATAAACCGCATAAAAGATTATTTTATTAACCGCATCTACGGCAAAGTTATAAATATACTGGGAACTCAATAAAACTGAAGATCCATTAACAAGAACTTTCTTTATTCCTACTTCATTTTGAGACAATGAGGCAACGTAAACATCCATAGGAACATGAGCCACTCCACCTACAACAATATTTCCAGATCCTTTCTCTAAATAAGGCATAGACTTAGCTATTCCGCCACATCTTACTCCGCCACTAGCCATGATGTTAATTGTGTAAATTATGCGAACTATAGAAGATCCTCTGACAACAACGCCACCATGTCCCGGCAAAAATTTAAGTACACTTGAAGATCCTCCAACTACAACACCACCTGTAGTAGTCTTAATGATCTTTCTAAGATACGCAGATGTTCCCCCAGCTACAACACCACCTTTTGATTTTATCCTATGATAGCGTCTACAATTGAGTTGACTTTGCAAAGCAGGCAAGAACGAATCATCTTGTTCAAGATAAAGATCTACGATTTGATACAAATCATCAATTTCTGCAACTGCATTTGAATCCACGTTATAAACAGATCTTCCGTTTCTTGCGAAATCTATCTTAAATGTGGTTTTTAGGTAAGTAAGAGACACGTCATAGTGTCTATCTTCAACTTTCCAATGAGTCTTATAGACCGCTGGACGGATCTTATTCCAAACCACGGCACAGCCCTTGGTTTTTTCGATCAATTCAAGAATTAATATTCTTGGATAGAGATAATCTATGCTGTAAAGATTGTCAATCGTTTGCATACCTGTATTTAGGCACAGGATAATAAATTACACATTTCACATAATCTCTTTCATCGCTTTGAAATACATCAAGTCCATTTTTTCCTGATGATCTTTGTGATAACAAATAATGTCGCTAGACACCATTGGCAAATCAGGATTATCTTTTTCTCTAAGTTCATCAATTGGATTATTAAAGAAATTGTCAGGATTGTAAAATTTAGCTCTGACTGTTCTGTATACGTATCCTAATTTTCTTATCGCTTCTGCGAGATTAGGCATGCTCCATGGCATTGATTCAATGAACATAATTGGCTTGAATTTCTCAATTGTGTTTTTTGATCCAATCAACGCCTTGAATTCATCTCCTTCGATGTCTAATTTAATAAAGTCGCATCTATCCAAATTTAGATCATCTATAGAAATCGTTTCTACTTGAAAATCGGATTCACATCTTGGCTCTTCTGTCAGATATACGCCACCATAGTGTTGCATAGGATCATCATAAAAAGAAATCCCATCTTTGTTTTTAAGCAATGGCGATGGACAAAATAACTTCTTGCCGGACACATCTCCAACAGCCTTGCAATGTGCTCTGACATTGTAAAGATTGTTAGAAGCAATATTGCCGCACATTGTGTAAAACAAAAATTCTTGAGGCTCAAACGCAATAACAATGCCAGCTTTTTTAGCCAAAGGAATTGTCATGTCGCCAATATTGGCTCCAGCGTCAATTACAACATCGCCAGCATTGATGAATCTGAGCATTAAATCAATTTGCTTTTCGTAGCATTCTCCATAAAGATCAAATGATCTCCCAGTCCATTTATCATTGGATAGGTACAACATAGGACCATGTTTGCAGTCCTTTATTTTGATCAAGAGTCAACCTCATGGTCAACAACCAATTCTGTTGTTGTTCTATAACTATCTGAATCAAAATGCTGTGTTGAGAATTCAAAAATTACAATATCTTCGATTGCTTGAATTTGATGTTTCAATCCGGGTTCCACATGAAAAGCAAATCCCGGCTTCATTTCTACACAAGAGAAATCTTGCTCATTAGAACCATATGTCAACCAAGCGTGCCCAGTCTCTGTAAACAAAACCTCGTCCTTTAAATCATGCGAATGATACGACAACCAATGTCCTTGTTTTATGAAAATTTTCTTTCCACAATATTTTTCGCCATTGCAAATCCAAAGTTCCCAACCCCATGGTTTACTTACAAAATTCATGTCTTTTGGTTTTATTAATCCGCTCATGATGTCTTCTTCCGGCTTCTTCATGGTTTATCTGGTGTGATGGACCAGTTCATGAAACACTGTTTCGTAAAAGTTGCCCATAGACACAAACTTACGTTTGTTTGGCACGGTGATCTCGTCTTTGTCCACTGAGTAAAATGCTCGATTTCCACGATAGTTGATCTTGGCTGAAAGGCATCAAAAATAATTTAAGGCAGGTCTATATTGACGCATCAAATTGGGAATCTCATCCTGATAAGTTCCCTGATGTCCTATTCATTAAAATAAACGCCTTTTTTCCCTCGGATGCCCAAATATGGCTGGTTCGCTGCATTGTAAGCAGCCCACACATCATCATCATAGAATTCTGAGATCGCTTTTAAGAAAAAAGGAATCGCTTCATCCAAATTATGTGGCACAAAATGGTTGGCATCTACACCAACGTTCACCGAATTCAATTGATACTTCCATGCCCCATGGATATGCCCTACTAGATTGAACATACCATGAACTGCACGACTTGGATAATGTGTTAAATTACACTGAATCCCAGCCACGTCGAGTTCCAGACCTTTACCTTCGGGAATAACTTCCTGAAAATGCTTCAACAACTGATCGTCTGTAAAAACACGATCATGATTTCCACGCAAGACAATCTTTTTTGCCATTGAACCGATCAACTTCTTCAAGAAATTCTGGATACTTCTGGTAGCAGACATCTCCTACCACGTAGACCAAATCATCCGGTCCAACAATTGCATTATGTCGTTCAACCAAAACTTCGATCATCTCACGCTGATCTTTGAATGGTCTTTGCATGATTGCCATACGATCTTCGCCCAAATGCCAATCGGCTGTAATCCATCTTATCATCTATATAAATCCTTAAAAATTTATCGGTTAGAAGCAACTAAAAGTAGAGACTTCAGATCATTATAAATAACAACGGCGTCTTTATTTTCTTGACAAATTAACCAATCCAAATATCTATTATTTGGAGCATCATTTGGTCGTCCATAAAGAACACGTTCTGGAGACTTAGCAACCCAATATCCAAATTCTATGTTGGTGGTCAAAGCAGGCATATCTTCCATATGCCGAGGAACCCAAAATAGAATTGTTGACGCTAATTCCAGTCCTATACGTTCCCATTGAACTTGATCTGTATAATCAAATTGCACAGACCAATCTTTCCTTTCTGGAATTAAGACGGTTCCATCAAATCCAGCTTCTTTTAGAATCTCTATCGCTTTAGGTCGCCATGAAACAACATCAGATTTTCTTGGTGTTGGACCAGCTAAAAAAATCGCCTTGCCACAACCATCGAAATGACCTTCATCTGAATACAAAACTTTCAACTTTATCTCCTTGTTTAAGAAATTTTTAAAGTGCCTGTATTCCAAATATCGCCATTTTCCATACGCTTTTCATCTTCGTAACACATTGTATTACGTCTGTAAGTTTCATGTTTAACATGATCAAGAACGCCTCGAATCACTAATTGGCGACGAAAAGCCATGGTTGCATCTTTGTTATTTCCCGAAACACTAAATGTCTCCATCTGACTGATGATCTTATCCAAAACACCATTCAGATATGCTCTAATCCCATAACCTGCTCTGGCAAATGCTGCGGCGTCTCCAAGAAAACCCCAATACACAGCACTTACAGCATAATTCATCTCTCCTGCTGCTGACATTGGATCAGATCGACTGAGCGAAGCAGCAATGCTATCAGCAGCATTTTCCAATGATTTTCTCTTGCTTTCATTAAAGAAAGTAGAGTTGAATGCAGGACTTGTATAGTCCGGTGTTCCTAAGAACTTTCTGAGCAAACGATTGACAAAAAATCCAAAAAACTCTCCTTTAAGATAAGGATTGTCGTTAGGGTCATTAAGAATCCCTAATACGGATTCTATAAATCCTTGATATTTGTCTCTGTCTTCTGTTTTAATATATGGCATTGTTATATTCCTTTAAATTCAAATACAAAATGATCCACGAATTGGACCAATTTACTATCAATTGTTTCATAAAGTTCTTCAATCGTTCCATCATTCCTGACGAACGCATCAAACTGGTTCATGTATTCTGGTGGTTTGACAACTTCAGGCAAAATTTCATCCAATGTTGCATAGTCAATATCTCTCAAATCCACGAACTTTGTAGTGGGAGAAAATGCTTTAAGGCACCAATCGATATATGGTCGAATCTCTGCTTCTGACGCATTTGGATCATCATTAAGTCTGTCGGGTCTTCCTACAAGAATGTTAAGCCCTCCTTCGGACCTAACACGCCTGAACTCGTTGATATAGCGAACATCAGAAATTATTTTTGGCAATGTGTCACGGAAAGCAAGATCCATCCAAATCTTTGCCATGATTTTTCGAAAACCATCACCAATAAATTGAAGAGCCTGTCGTACAGGCATATCAAATCCGGGAGGATTTTCTGGCTTAACTTTCCACTTTTCAACAAATTCAGAATCGACACCAAACATCTCGCAAAAAACTCGTTTTACATTTGATGCAAATGCCCGTCTGTACCATTTTCCTTCAGACTTACTATTCAGTCTTTCGCACAGACGATCTGCCAAAGTGTCTTTGCCATGTTGTGCTTGAGAAGCAACGCCAATTACAAATGCCATATATTTCCTCCTTAAGTTTATTTCGACAAAGCATCTATCTTATTCTGGATAGTTTCTCTGCTAACAAGTCCTGTCAACTGATCAACTACCTGTCCGTCTTTCATAAACAGCAACTTTGGAATTGCCGATATGTTATACCTAGCTGCAATATTTGCATTTTGATCTGTATCAACCTTTGCAATTTTTGCACCAGTTACAGATTCCAATACTGGGGCAAGCATACGACAAGGACCACACCATGCAGCATGAAAATCAACAAGAACCAATCCTGTGCTTGTTTCTGAATCAAAATTTGATTCATTAAGTTCTATCATTTTTTCTTCCTTGTTTGAATTAATAGTTTAAGCAACTGTATTATAGTGTGATTCAGGATTTATTGAGTGTTCCTGTATTTCACCATTTTTTAAGAAGAGAGTCAACATCAATATGACTAAGAAAAAAATAAAACGAATCTGTATGAACTGTAAGCTTTACAATTCAAAAGCTGAAGAATGCTCTGTTGTTGTTCTTCATGAAGGAAAGAGGCTTAAAGTGCCAATGTGGCCAGAAGATAGATGTATGTACGAATCCGAATATTTTGATCCAACTACAAAATCAATGGAAAACTTTACAGACGATATTCAAGAAGTGAAGTTCTGGGTTGAAAACGAAAAAGGAGATAAAGTCAAAGGAGACGGCATTGTTAAAATTCAATATCCAAAAGGATTTTTTGGCAAAGAAAAAGAAATCAATGAAAACGAAGATGTCTAAAATCCATCTTTATTCCAATTTACAATATTTTCTTCTTTAACCACTTTTTTCTTATTCCAAATTTCGTCAAATAACAAACATTCAGAAGATCCAACTTTGCGAACGCTCATTCGAGCAGTGCCTTCTGGATCATATGTCTTAATGAAAAAAGCACATTTGATTAATGTAGAAAAATTATACAAAAAACGCAAATTTCCATCGCCTGTATCAATTAAAACTTCATACATCTATGTTTTCCTTAAGCTCTTCAAACAGTTTTTCTACTGTAACATTTCCAGTAAACTCAAGAACATGTTTCAATCTTTGATGAGTTATTTTTTTGATGTCAAAAATTGACAATACATCTTTATAATCTGTATCTCCGTAGATCATTTTGCAATGATCTATTGTCAAGACACGTTCTACAGCATCCTTTAATTCTTTCAACACCAAACAAATTCTACCTCTTTTGTTTCCAAGAACAGCACCAAGTCCATGTAAACACTTAATGCTGCTCAAATCTCCATTATCGCTTCTTAATCTATAAACAACGTAATTCTCTTCGTATCCAACAGGATTGTATAGTTCTGGATATTGAAGAATGAGATATCCAAATGCGACTTCATCTTGAAAGCATCGGTCATTAGCAGTTGGCACTTTGTCTCTTAGTTCATCAAAGAACTCTATGTCTCCAATTATCACACGAGCGATAATGTTTTTCCAAATACTGAACACTTCTTTAGAAACAGAAGTGGTTTTATCAAAGTACCAGACTCCAGTGTTTGAAGAACAATAGAACTTTGTGATATCTCCGTTGTCCTCTTGTTCGTTAAGAGGCAGAGGATTTTTAAGCCAGAAGATATCTGAATCAGTGAACAGTATTTTATTATATCCAATCTGATGAGCATATGCCCAGACATCCCAAACACGGGAGCACAACTTTGATGATTTTGGCAAAGACAAATTAAGCAGAGGATTCCACTTCACAACTTTGAAGTTAAGCAATTCTGGGAATACACCCCAATCCTCTGTATCTCTTTGACTAAGATCTAAAACCGTCACAGGCACACTTTTATTGTGTTCCCGTAGAACGGCAATGGATAGAACAACTGGATTAGCCATATCTTGATATGGCTTAACTGTAGGTTCATCGCACCACCAATGATACAAAATCATTGGCTTTTGTTCTTTAATCATCAATCGACGCTTTCAACTCTATCAAACGAGCACCTTCCAGTGCTTCTTCAGCCAGCTTGGTGCTACATTTCATAATCTTGGCAATCGTGCCAACATCATAGTTTAAGAAGTCGCCAAGACTTTTAATCTTCTTGTCTTTGAGTCTGTTTGCTCTAACGTGTCCAACATTTGGAATCTGGACCAATTCAACTAGATCGGCTTCAACTCCATATTGAAGACGCATCTTAAAAGTCTTAAACCAATTTTGTTTTTCCCACTTACAACTCATATTGTCGAGGGCATTAATGACCTGCATCGTTCGTTCCAGATCGACTAACATTGCTCCTTGAAGAGCAGCAAATACATCATTTTTCTTTCCCTTCAACATGTTGAAGTAAACGAACCCGTATTTAATTGCTCCCGGAAGAAATGTCGATTCACCGAACATTCGTTCGACTTTTCCTTGGAATGTTGCCATCTGTTCTTTCTCATAACGATTAGCGATAGCCCACTTGTTCGTGTCCACATTGCCCATCGCCATCGCCAAGGCATAATCATTATCTTCAAGCTTTTGGTCAAATACCTGTTTGAAGTTACGTCGCAGATCAGAAACATCAAAAGGACTGTAATAAAACATTGAGGCGACTTTTCCGACAGCGGTACATTTGTACTCGCCATCTTCGACAACGATCGCTCTGCACTGTTCCAGCATTTTAATTGTGCGGTCAACGACCGCATCATTGAAGTCTTGGTCCTGATGATGTGCCAAGCTCTTGCGAAACCATTGATGAAACCCTTCTTTTGTTTTTATGCTTCCGTGATGAATTTCACTTACAACATGAAAAGCCAAGGTTTTATAATGTGGATTTTCATCTGTTCCAACATATTCCAACATCGTTGATCGAATTGGAGACTTCTTTTTCAATCTGGCAATATGTTCGTCTTTGCTGCTCTCAGGCACCAAAATATACGCATCGCCACGAGGATCATATTTTGGACGACCAGCACGACCAACTTCTTGCCAGATATCGTAATTTTCGACTAACTGCAAGCCACGATGAACGCCAGTGACAATTACACGTCGAGCAGGAAGATTCAGTCCCCACGCCAAAGTTGAAGTCGCAACAACAACTCTGAAACTCGGATCATTCTTAAAACGATCCTCAAGATCACGTCGTTTTTTTAGACCTAAATCAGCATTGTGGAATTCAGCAATTACTCCATGATGGTCAAGCTCCTTAACCATCAAATTTCCTGTACGCTTAGTATGAACAAAGATCAGGAATTTGTCATTTGGATAATAATCGACAATAGAGCACGCCGTACTTATCTTCTGATTCTCTTTGTCGTCATACATCTTATCGCCGTCGTAGTACGCTTCATAGTGAATGCTCAGCGGACAAGGACGATAATCTGATTCCAAGAAGTAAGTGTCTCTTCCAGTCAGGTTGGTAATCCAACCACAGATCTCATCAACATTCGGCATAGTAGCTGACAACAGAACAATCCTAACTTTAGGATTTATGTCCATCATCTTCATCAAAGCGACCTCGATGTGATCTCCTCGATTCGGAACAGTCAACAAGTGGCTTTCATCAAATACGATAGTTCCGACATCGGCCAAAAATTTACTCTTGTCTGATTTACTGTTGCGACATCTGCTTGCCAACATTTCTGGAGTCATGACAATCAAATCAGATTTATCTAACTCAGATATTCTGCTGCCAGTGAATCTAAAGTCACCAGTAACAATGGCTGTATTGACGTTGCTGAAGTGATGTTTGCTATCAGTCCAATCCTGTTCTTTTTCACTAGCAAGAGCTTTCAATGGTCCAACGTAGATTCCCTTGCCACCACGCTTGCGAATTTCGTAAGCAAGATACATTTCAGAACAGATAGTTTTTCCTGCTGATGTTGCGGCTGCGATGGCAACATTGCTGTCTCCTGCAAAGGTGTCCATGAGACGACTTTGAACTGGATTAAAGTCATCAAACTCCCATGAGGCATACTCATAGTCTTTTGTTGGAACCAAAGCAGAACTATCACTAATCCTAATCACTTCAGCCATTATTGCCGCTCCTATGATGTGGCTTGCAACTGTATTTAATGAAATTGTTTATAACGAACACAACGCAAGACATCAAGTGCATCTTCAACAGCAGTGTGTTCTACTGTTTTTTCAACTCTCGCTCTTCTTAAGCATTCTTCAAGATTAGGAGGAACAATGTCTTTGACAGAATCGTAGAACATGCTACCAACATCAAGAATTCTCCGATGAAAATTTGTAGAATTTCCAAACCCAATCTTCTGTAAAAATTTCAGGTCAAAATTTGCAAAGTTCTTTCCGATGATAACAATTTTATCCAATCCATGTTCTTTAAGCCATGAAGAAAAATTTTCATCAAGAATATCGGTCGGAATATAGTTGTAACCTTTTTCACGGCTAGCAATTCTCTTAAAGATAGTGCCGTGCATAGCCATAGCGGCAATTTCTCCTTGATATCTGTTTTTGTCATTGGTTAAATAACAATGATATCTTGGAAGATCTTCCAGCGGAGTGTCCAAGTCATCTAATACTGCTCCAAATTCAATAATGTCGCAATAATTTTCATCGAGACCTAGTGTCTCGATATCAATGCTGACAAACTTCCATTCTTTTGCTTTTGCTTTTACTAGCGATGGACCAAACATACTTGTTTTCCTTATTGAATGACGTGAAAATAAGTAAGGCGGAACTACCCGCCTTACTTATTTATTAATTACCGACGTTCTGTTTGAACACCTCGTTTTTTGTACTCTTTTTGTAAAACTTCTGTGATCAAATCGCAGAAGTTATAAACTTCATCGGCTGATTTTGCAGACCCAAACATTGCATCCATCGCCTTGAAATGGCTGATAAAATCCAATGCTTCTGCAATATCACCCTGAAGTCTTTCATTCAATCGAGTGTTGAGAAAGCGTAGATCTTCCTCAGAAATTGAGCCAACAAACTCTACTATTGTATTCCTGCTCATGGTATGCCTCACATGAAAATATTGATTGCAGAAAAACTGGAACGGTTGCTCCAGTTGAACTGGACAGAATTCCTAGATCGCCAACAAATTGTACGGCTATGCTTAGAATACGCCCGTAATGCAGCTTACAAAACGCTGCAACAAAAAGAAATCCCTAAAATACAATTCCGAGCGTCTGTAACAAAATTTATAGTTACAGAAATTACTCCAGAATTTGAAATTTGGATTGAGTTCAGTGTGCCGAAGGACAATGGAGTCGTCATCGGCACGCATGTATTATCCCTGAGATTGTCCGGAGAGGTCAAACTTAAAGAATCACATGGAACCCATTTTTTAATGGAAACTACTAAACAACATCTAAAGTGCGGACAAGAGTTCCATGATTGCCCAGCACACGATCTTCACAAATAATCGTATCGTCGCCGTCTTCAAACTGCAAGCCCAAATTAAATGAATCTAACATTGCTGAACGGCCATCTTTAGATGTTGAAACAACATAACAATAATCATCAACTTTCTTTAATTGACCGTGCTTGTCTTCTTGTGTTATTCCAATTTCGAGGGTGATACCATCTGGTAACAAAAGAGAAACATGTCCATTTTCCAAAAGTTGCTGAATCATCATATACTGAAGTTTGAGTTCTTTAGCGTTTTTCATTGTGCTTGCCTCTCGATAAAACGACGTTGAATGTATTTATCCAAAAGCACATTCAAATCAGAACAAATCTACAGTTCCGGGGTGTAATAAATGAAAATCAAAACCTTCATAACTTGTTGGGCTAGTCTTCTTTCCCGGAGACAAACGCTTTTCTTCTAAGGATTTTACAGCCCAACAATAAACTTTCCTATTGTGTCTAAAAAAATCAATATATGCCAAATTTTTTTTTCCCATAAAAAATTGCCCAACTTTACACACAATATTAAATGGAATAAACGGAACTTGTGGAGATTGTATTTGTAAAGTTTCTAAACAATACTGCTCATAATCAGCTTTACTGTAACAAACAATCAATTCATAACCATCAACCATAATAATTCTTTGCTTAAAACACAAAATTTTCTGTTCTTCTTCAAAAGAAACTTTTGGAAATGTATAAGGAATTAAATGATCGGCCATCGCCTTCATAGAATCCACAGAATGTGTAATATCATCGTTCATTATGGGTATGTACCAGTTGTCAATAAATTTACATAAATCTATGCAAATGCCAACAAAAAAAGGGTTTCAAGTGAAAAATGTTCCAAAAATTAGGTTTTTCTGAACGGCTTGTACCCATCATGCGATCCACTTCTGTCCATAAAGATTGTCTTCAACATCATTGATCCTTGATAAATTTGAATCTATCTCTAAAAACTGCTTTCGACAAACAGAGCGGCCAGATTTAGACCATATTGCAGAATTTGCCGCATCCACTCCATTTCTTCTAATTCTGTCCATAAACCACTGTCGAACCTGCTGCATTCCCGGAGACAACGGCTTGTCAAATTTCAGCAAACTATAAACTTCTTGGAAATCCAACCAAGCTAATCCTGAATGTTGATTGCCGTAACTATATGGTCTTGGAAGTCTTTTGTATTTGGTAACTTCAACAAAATGAATCAATAACCTGATCCAATTCTTTACAAAATATGGATCAAGACAAGCAGTATTCTCAGCAATTCTAAATTCTATTGTTTGACGACGATCATTCCCAGCAGAAAATCCGCCACCACGGATAAAATGAAATGTGTTGATAGAACCATATTTTGATTGAGAAATACGAGTTACAAGCTCCATTGGTCGCATATCAAATTCTGTGCCAAACCAATCTGTCATGCTTATGCACTGACAATAACGATTCATCTTCCTTTGAGATGGAACAGAATCAAAAAATACATGTTCGCATTTAATATAATAGGCAATTACAGATGCCATCTGTTGTAAGTCTAAATCATTTACACTAACATGCACATGTAAAGAACAAAGATGATTAGCTTTTATTTTTGGGTCTTTAGAAAGTTCATCTACAACACGTATTAGATTATTTAGACCATACCACCCTTTTAACACAGGCGTGTTAATCTCAAAACCGCAACTCATATCATGTTTAATGATCCAGTTATTATTGTTGTGAACAAAATCCCATGGGGCTATTTCAACTTTTCCCTTAGATATTTTCTTTACAATGCAAGCCACATAGTCTGCACCGTTCGGTATTTCCCCAGCATCTGGATCTGGTCTTTTAATAAGACCATCCAAAGTATTGAGTTCAATTTCTACGCCAAATCTTCTTAAAGATCGACAATCAATAGGTCTGTTCATATCTTGATATTTTAGATATAATGTAACTATCAGTCAATCCATGTCAAGGGAGAATTATGAATAACTGTTTGCTTGTAAAAACCCCGGACAAGAGGAAGTTTCTTGTCAATGAAAAAAATATGCCGTCTATTATTGAATTTGTAAAAACGTTCCATGCAGAAGTGTATCAAGTGGAAGTATTAAAAGGCGAAATCATAAACCATCTAAAAAATCTCGCCGGTGCAATATGTAACCTTGATTACAACACAGAAATGGATATCAAGATTATTGAGAAGATTTATCCAAAAAGCCGCCCAAGAAGCTCTATTTTGAATAATGCCAAAAAAATTAGAGAGTATATTTACGAAAAATTGTCAGAAGGAAATCCGGTATCGTTGAAAGACCTTAAGAAAAAATACAAAAATTGTGAAATTACCGACGCTTGTCTGTGTAATCACTTATCTGCCGTTAGAAAACAAATGGTAAGAAGCGGAAAACAAGTCAAGAAAATCGGTCAGGGGAATTATTGCTTGGTGGAGGCGAAGCTTTCTTGATGAGGATGGTATCAAACTATATTTTTACTTACGAAAAAAGGCAGATGGTCAGTATTGACCATCTGCCTTACTATCGTAGAAAAGTATTTTAATCTTCGCTTTCTTCGCTTTCTTCATCGTCATATCCACCAGTTTCAAATGGATTTCCATCAGCGTCGAATTGTACGTTCTTTTCTCCGTACTCTCCACTCTCAGTAGCCATTAATCCTCCGCCCCATCTATCAAGATACTCTTGAACTTCAGCTTCTGTTTCTGCGTCAATTAACTTTGGGCAATCAAGCAGAACTTGGATAGGAACTCTATTATCTGACTTCTTTGCTTTAAACTTATATTCAGCCAGTCCTTCTGGCAAATAATTTTCTGCAACTGAATAGGTGCCTTTGCCTGTAATTCTCTCATCAGAAATTAAACAGTTAAGCAAACCACTCAATGGATCTACTCCATCATCGAAATACAACTTAATATCATCAGCTACAATGAATGGACGGCAAGAACGATTCTTTACATTTTTTACCTGCATGTTGATGCCAGAAAATTTCTCCAAGTTCTTGTGTTCAATCTTTTTCTTAGCTGATGTTCTCATTCTTAGAGAAGCATAAAACTTCACTGCATTTCCACCCGGCGTTGTTTCTGGGTTTCCGTACATAACGCCAATCTTATCACGAGTCTGATTAATGAGGTAAACTGTTACGTCGTTTTCAACAACCATTGCTTGTAATTTACGCATCTCTGCTGAAATTACTTTAGCTCTTTCTCCCGGCTGTTCTTGACGTCCTACAATCGTCTTCCATTGAGCAGGATTATAATCCATCGGAAGTTTATTTTCTCTCAGTTCACGTTCACAAGGCGGAACAGTTAAAGAGTCAAATACAAAAAGAATTGGTTTTCTTTCAATTCCTAATTCTTTTTCTTTATCACGAATTTCTTTCGTAGTAGTGTGAATCTGTCTGAATGCTCGCTCCAAAGATGATGGTGCGTAACGTATAACTCGTTTCAAATTCAGATGGCTGACTTTTTTCATGAAATCTGCATTTGTTGCATTTTCGCAATCCAAGATCACAGCCCATCCATCAATTTGTTGAACTCCAAACAAACAATTTGACGCAATAAGTGATTTTCCAGAAGCCTCTGGACCATATGCTTCTGTGATTCTGTTTCCCGGAATGCCGCCTTTAATAAACCTACCAGAGCAGGAATAATTGATCGAAAGATTTCCAGTGTCAATAAAAAATTTGATGTCTTCAAGACAATCAAGAGTGTCTCCACCAGTTTTTTCTGCAATAGCAGCATATGCCGCATCCATGTCCACGACTGATGCGTCTGTTATTTTCTTCTTTGCCATAATAATAATAATATCCCTCTTAAAACAAGCTTTTAGTAAAAAAATGAGGAGCGGACTACTCATCCGCTCCTCTTTAGAAAAGGTTTACTTTTCCATATCTTCAAGAGCACTTAAGAAATCCTCATCTTCGATGGGAATATCTTCGCTCTTTGTCGAGACGCTTGTTTCAGAGGCGACTGTTTCAGAGGCTGGAACTCCAGCAGGAACGGACACACCGCCCGGCTTGTGATCCATCAATTCTTGCACTTCTTCAGCAGCCTTCTTGCCCCACTTGGCATCAAAACTGTTAGTATCGAACTTCTCGAAATCATCAGGAATCAATCCACGATGGATCGCTAGTTCTTTTTCCAAAACTTCAAGATCACGAGGATTGCGAAGTTTTGTCAAGTCGTGAAGTGCTTCTGCCCACTTCTTAACTTCTTCTGGATTTCCAGCAGGAGAAGTGCTGCGAGCGAAACCAGACCGATCATACTTCGGAAAACCGTCTCCACTGGTGACTTCCTTTCGAATGATGAAGTCATAACCAGACTTGAGGTCTGTGAAGTTGCCCAGCTTAGAATCTGGATCACCTTCTTCTCCAACAATGGCACGAATAAGTTGCTTATGCAACAACTTGCCTACGCTAAGAATTCGTGGCCCGACGTTCGTCAGGATTGCTCCCCCATCACCCGGCATTGAACGGACGATTGCGTTGTAATAGTAACGCTCAACTGGCTTAATGTTACGAGCCTCTTCTTTTAGCTTATTGGCTTCATTAACATGACCAGCTTTCTCCAACTTGTCCGCTTGTGCCCACAGACCACTGTAATAATCACAAACAGGACAGGCAATGGATCGTTCCCATTTTCCATTAACGAGCGGACGAGGGCAATGAATGCTGCGACCGTTCATTTTATGGGTTCTGTTATACTGATAAAGCTTCCCAGAACGCACTGGGGGCAAAATTCGTATACAAAGAGTGCCTGTTTGTCCGGGCTTTACATCCGGCATTGGGACGAACTGGTCAAGAAAATTCGCTTGACCAGATTCACTGAGACGAGCGTCTTCGCCCATCATTTCTTCGAGATCGAGTGTTCCAAAATCTGACATGGTTTTTACTCCGTAAATAGAAAAGTATCTGTAACAATGTGTTTCAGATGTTTATGTTATAGTTCTTTTCGCAAAACGGGTCAATGGACTTTAGCATTGTTTAAGAAATTTCTGTAGATTCATTCGAAGGAGCTTTTATTACAGAAATTTCTGCCGTGTCTTTCATCGGTTTGTTTACAGAAAAACTCGCACCAGAAGATCCGCCGACACCCATATCTGATTCATAAAATTCACGAGCAGCATTCATTTTTTCTTCCAAAGTGTAGTATCCTTCAGATTCAAGCCTCTCATTGATCTTCTCTTTTTGTGTTATCTCTCGATTGTGTTCTTCTTCTAGTGCTTTAAGAATCGCAATATTCTTTTCAAGCTGACTCAAAGTATTGTCACTTGCTTCAAACATTTCACGATCTGTCATCACTTGATCAAACTGTTCCAAATCACGCTGAAGTTTTTTAACTCTCTTCTGGCGAAGAATCTCTTCTTTTTCTTTGCGAATTGGAGCACGTATTGCTTCTCGTCTTACGAGAATTTTCTTGCGTGTGTCTCTTTCACGAGACACACGCTTCTGCAACTTTTTTTGTTGTTTAGATGTCATAATATTTCTTTCTTATCTTCTGTTAGGCCGCAAATCCGGCACTTGAAATAATTCTTCCGGTATGGTTCCATCATCTAACGGGACTCCAGCAGGAATATCCGTTTGATTAAGCCTCCGAACCTGCTTATAAGGCTGCGGCTGCCTTTCTTCTTGATGATTGCCAATTGTGAGTTCGTTTTCGTGCATAAGCTTTGGTCTTGAATCTCTTCTTCCGTTTGATCCTGAAAACCCCAATTGCTCATCTGCAATTAACCCCCTCCCAGCTACAGTAAAGTATTTCTCATCAAGAATCATTACCTTGCCCTCATCATCAGTCAAAGCAATTTCTTGAGCATCTAACCTTATATCGCCAGTGGCAGTCTTCTTAGGAATTACAGCATGAACAGAATATTTCTTGTCTTCTGTAAATCTCAACTTGTTCTTTCTAGCTTCATTCGTCCATTGAAGCGGCTCAAAATACACATAATAAATCACTTTGTTTTGATTAACCTGCGGTCTTGGATTTTGTTTTACTGGAACCCTACTGTTCCCGTCATATAGATTTGACATATCTGTAGAAGTTTTTTGTCTTTGCATCGCAGCGATTTCATGAGGTTGCATTCCGGGAGGAACAATCATTCCTTGAATTTGTGGCTGAATTTCTTCAATCAAATCTTCAGCCAACGCTTCAGCAGTGCTTCCCAAATTGTATTTTCTGTTCTTTAAGATTATCCCACGTCCATCAGCCGCCTCTTTAAAATTTATCTCGCTCTTGATGAGTTCATAAACTTTAACATCCACAACCCAAACATCTCGACGAGCTAATTGAGCCATGATGGCAGCAGCACACTTCTCTAACGGCATATCGTCGAATGCTTTTCCGACTTTAACAGTCTTGTCTTCTTTGACATCTGTGTTATAGCCACCATCTTCTTTGCGTGGATGGAAAATATAATTGATTTCGTATCCCATTTTTTCTCCTGTTACCTTATTTCTGGATAATGCCTACACCATAACGAGTGTTAAAAATTATTGGTTCACGGTTTTTTACCCTGCAAAACTCGTGAAAAACATCATGTTCTGTTATATAGTCTGCGACTAATAATCCTTCTGGAACCAAAAATTTCCACAAGAAATTCAGATGTTTCAGATATTTTTCTTCTCCAAAGTTTTCTGTAAGAAACCCAAGATCGAATCCAGAAAATTTCTTTGCATTAGGAATCTCAGTTTCCAATATATCATCCGTAAATGATATACAAGAAATAGGACCGGGCATAATATCATTAAAATATTTCGTGTTTAACTTCAAATTGGCTGTAATTATTTGAACAGTAAATGTTTTGTCGTTGTTCATCGCCAGCCAACTTTCAACTGTCTTACAACTTTTAAGGAAACATGCTCCTACAAGTCCAAGTTTGGCTCCAATCTGATAAACATTTTTTGATTTAAGCTGTTTTCCAAGATGGTAATAAAACGGCAAGTAGTTGCCATCCTTGTAATCTCCAGCATTTCTTGAAGATTCGTCTATAAGCTTGGTCCCAGACAACAAAATATCTGGAGATATTAAGCCTAACTCAAGTTGTTTGCGAATTAATTCAGAGTCCATAAACAAAAAGAGTGTGACAGAAGTTTTCTTCTGTCACACTCTCAGTTAGATGAAGGCACTTTCGAGAGTGCCTTGATACTATCGTTACGAATAGCATAGGCACAAGTAATGACATCATGTCTAGCCGCAGTTGTGTCTAATTCTTGTCAATCAGACACATAACCCCCATCTTTCATACTATAGTGACAACTATTCATATTATGTTTTAGTATTGAAATTTTCGACAAATTTTATTATACATAAGATATGGGAAATTTTAAAAAATTCATAGAATCAACTGGAATAGTCAGACACGATTTCAGCCATTTATCAAAAGATGAAAGATTAAAACAAGGAAAAGATATTGGAGAGAAATTTATTAAAGATGAACTTCTCAATCACGGAATCAAAATCGTCACAGTCGATAACATGATGTCACTTGACACTAAGTTGAAAATTGACGGATACCTCAACGGAAATCCCAGCGAACCAGTTCAAATTAAATTGAGAAAAACTGGTCGAGGTAGTGATGATATAGCATATGAACTAATTCTTGGCTTTGATCCAAAACTGCCAGTTGCAGATCAATTAAACAATCCAAGAACACAAGGTCGTGATTACAAAGGACAATCTGTAAAACATTATTTTGTTATGAATCAAGATGAAACCCAAATATATCACATTCCAGCAGATATGCTAAAAACAACAGCACTTGACGCTATAAAGCAAACTAGCGGAATAATCGACAGAGCGTTCAGAACGAAAAATGGTGTTGAAATAAGACCAACTACCGATAATAGTTCTGGCGTCTCAAAATTGATGGTTTTTATACCAGCAGAACGAGTCGCAAAAGAAGCATACACAGTGGGTCAAGGAAAAATCCAACCTACATTCGGTGCCAACTCTGGACCTCACACATCAATGTCAAAGAAAGATTTCAATATAGCTGCCGCAGAAGAACGATTAAAGAATCTTCAAGCAAAACAAAAATTAGCTAATGATTTTCGTAAACAAAAGCAGGCAACTCCTGCTCAAACTGATGTTGATATTTCATAATGCGTGTTCAAAATAGTTCGATAAACAGACATGTTCGGCACCTTTCTTTCGAACCAATAATTATCTTCTCCACGACCATGATAAATATTCTCAATTGCAGCAGCAACGGCTGGAGATCGTGACATGCCTGCATGACAATGAACTAAGAAACATTCTACCTGCGGCCACATCTCTTTGACAAAATCCAAAATTTGCTTAGCCTTCTGTGCGTCAAATATCAACTCAGGAGGCGTTGTTGGTCGAGGAAAATCAATGTCTTCAAATGACATGTTTAATAGACCAACCCGATTCTCTTTAGAAAGAATCGGGTTTTCGCCTACATTGTCAACAATGCTAATGCCTGCCCATGGCACAGAACATACAAACTTGCGAGCATCCGAAAGTGATCTTACTTCAATGGACCTTCTCATTATCTAAAATTTCTTTCTAGCATGTGTTGAAAGCCTTTTGCTGATTTTGTCAATTCCGGCTTTATTGTAATTGGCTTTGTGTTTCTAACACTAGCAGACAACTCAATCGTTATTTTTGATCCACCACGATATGGTTCAACTTTGATTACTGTTTTTTGGTCTTCAATCAATCCACTATGAACTTCAATAAGTTTTGAACTGTAATTGTAAGTGTCTCCAGAATCAGAAGAGGATTCACGCACTGTGAATTCCATCATACCTTTTTGTGTATCTTGTCTTAATCGTATATTGTCTCCATCCTTAGAAATTATTTCTCCGCCAGTTGATCTAGCGACTTCCTTTGGATGAGCCTTTAGCCATGTTGAGACAACACTTGGTTTTTCTCTAACTTCAAATTCTTTTGCGTGCCATGATTCTCCACCAAACGATGTAGATGTCACAAAAAATACGGCTACTACTGTGATTATTCCTTTAAGCATTTTTGTACCTGTAATTTGAAAACGAAAAGAGACCATACTGTTAACACAACAAGCATAGTCTCTCATCTGGTTTTATTTGAGTTCGGCACAAGCTTTCACTCATACAGTGCATAAAAGCTGGGAATTCCCAGCGATTTGCACAAAGAATGAACAAACTTCCTCATTAGCCTTCCTCTCTGCAATCCAGCTTGAAACATCATTGAGGTTAGTCTCATAACTATTCGAATTGGCAGATGACGGACTTAAACATATCTACACTTATGAATTACATAATTTAAGAAAGTGCCTTGATTCTATCCTATTGAATAGCATCAGTACATCGCAGAACGTAAGTCATCTGCGAATCCGCCTTTTTCATCTTCACTATAAGACTTGATTGTTTCTGAAATCAAATCATCATTAACTCCGCTGTGCATGTAACCTTTGCCACCCATGATGTCACTATTGAGCTTATCCATCATCTTGCGTTGCATGTGCCCCAAACTCTGAGCGTTGTCGTGATTCTTGTCCCAAGCACGCAAATGTTGCTTCAATCTATTGACAGCATATTTTGCATCATTAACTTTCTCTTTAAAAGCCACAACATCTGGATCAGCCTTTGCCTTTGCTTCAGCTAACTTGTCACTGCCGCCAGACTCCTTTGCTTCAATAAATCGATCAGCCGACAGTTTTTCATGGCGTAATTCGAAGTTCTGTAAATTCTTCTCAGCTAATGAGAGATAAGCTCCGAAATTGTCGTAGTAACCAGCTTCAGTCTGAATATATTGAGACAGATTGTTTTCATTGAAACGAAGGTTTTCTGGATCAATTTCAACAATAACTCCTGCAAACTCTAACTTCTCTTTTCTTGACATGATTTACCTTTCTTTTTTGTATGTTTTATATATGCCTTAATGTAATTTTATCATTTTTTTGTCGGAAAAACAAGTACGATTCTTTAGTCTTCTTTTTCGTCAACCGCTGGAAGGATTTCATCATCTTCTGGTGCAAACGGCTTAATGATGTGATCCATTTTTACATCATCAACTACACTTTCTTTATGAGAGTTAAGCAGTTGCATATATGTGGATTGATGTATTTCTGTAATTTTTAGATTTTGTTTATTGAAGCCAAGATAAATTTGGAAGCGACTCAAACCATCACGTTGCTTAATTACATACATCCTTCCAATTCCAAGCAATTTTTCTCCATCATTCTGCATTATAGAAAAACATCCATCCAATGGTCGTATCTGACCAAATGAATCAGCCAAATGTTCATCATCAAGACGACCGCCCTGATTTTTCTGAACTTCTTTCGATCCACGATTAGGCTGCATAGCAGTTGCTACAAAGACATTTTCTTCTGTAGCCAAAGCACGCAAATCACGAACAGTTTTTTCACGACTCTCGTAAGTCTTCATTCCGGGCATGTCGGCCATTTCGCCAACATAGTCCACAATCACAAAATCTGGATCAAATCCATGAAACCTGAGTTGTGAAATATAGGCTCTAACAGTGTTTACTGTAGCTGTGCCAGCCGGAAACTGCTTGATTACCAATGGCATTTTAGATTCATAATCTACGCCTTCAATCTTTGCCAATTCTTCAAATATGGACTCACGATGCCCATATAAGTTTTGCACTGGAAAACCAGTAAGAATGGAATCCATGCGGTCTGCCACTTTAACTTCTGCAAGTTCCAAAGAAATGTACACGCCCTTTTTGCCACGCATTAAATTTGTAGCTGAAAGACACGCCAACATTACTGATTTTCCAACCCCTGAACCAGCAACAAATGAGATGATTTCACCTCTGCCATAACCGCCACCATTGATTGATTTGTCAATGGATTCCAGCCCAGTTATAAACCGTTCTTTATCTTCTTCATCTGTAACCATATCAGCATATCTCTGCTGAATTGTCTTGAAATAATCAAGACCTACTTCAAAATTCTGATGCGTTGTCATCGCTGTACGCATCATTTCATATATTTTTGTCCAAGTTTCTTCCGATTCAGGACTCTTGTCAATTTCTTTCAGCGAATTAGTAAATGCTTGTTTTACTGATTGAATCTTTGCAAAGTATGTGATTTTGTCTTGCAAGTATTCACGAGCATCCAATCCCGGCTGAAAATAATCATAAAGAGTATTAATTTCACCAATGTAATAAGATAAAGCTTTATTGTCCTTAAGACTGCTTTTTATTTCTTGGACAATGAAATCTTTGCCCGGAAGTATTCGGTATTTCTTAAAGAAATTAAATGCTAAAAATGCGGCTTTTTGATGTGCTTTGTTTGTGAAATACGCTGGCTTTATAAGGTCTAAAGATTGCAACAGAAATTGTCTGTCACAAAGAACAAGAGCGATAATGTGTCTCTGAAACTCCTCATCCCAACTGTACTTAACATCAGTTCCGTCTTCGTCTGGATCAGATAATGTTGGATCGTCAAAAATATCACTCATTTATACCTCTTCTTTAACTAGGCTTGTTAGCCGAGATATTACAGAAAAGTCTGAATTTCGTCTAGTCAGCTTGAATAAGAAATCTGAACTGTGCAGGCAAGTGCCTTGATTCTATCCTATTGAATAGCATCAGCACAAGAAAAATCGGTCTTTTAGTGCCTTGATTCTATCCTATTGAATAGCATCAGCACTTGTTCTTTTTGTGGCTCTTCTGCCAACGTACTTTGCGTGCCTTGATTCTATCCTATTGAATAGCATCAGCACAGTAAGTCTGATTCGTGCCTTGATTCTATCCTATTGAATAGCATCAGCACTTTTGACACTTGATGACTTACTGGTCTCTTGCTGGTGCCTTAATTCTATCCTATTGAATAGCATCAGCACGAGGATCAAAGACCTTTGTGAGATCAAAGGTTTCAAGTGCCTTGATTCTATCCTAGCAATTTGACCGCTGTCGTCGGTTGCTTTGTGCCTTGATTCTATCCTATTGAATAGCATCAGCACCAAACCCTTTTTTGACATCACTAACTGGTGCCTTGATTCTATCCTATTGAATAGCATCAGCACACCCGAGTCTTCAGTGGACACGTGCCTTGATTCTATCCTATTGAATAGCATCAGCACCGAGGGGCAATTTTTCACCGTTTGTCGGCAATCAAAGTGCCTTAATTCTATCCTATTGAATAGCATCAGCACCTGATTTCAAGATTCGAATCTTGTCCAGTGAGTAACGTGCCTTGATTCTATCCTATTGAATAGCATCAGCACATGAATTTAACTGTTCTTGTCGTGTCATTGTGTCTAGTGCCTTGATTCTATCCTATTGAATAGCATCAGCACAAAATAGAAGTGAGTTCCCCGACCTGTAGTGACTTCCGTGCCTTGATTATATCCCATTGAATAGCATCAGCACTTGTGAGGGAAGAAGACTCAAATCTTATCTGACAAGTGCCTTGATTCTATCCTATTGAATAGCATCAGCACTGTTACTAACCGACACTCAACAAGCGGAGTCAAATGTGCCTTGATTCTATCCTATTGAATAGCATCAGCACCTCATTGCCGCCGTCAGGGTGATAGGTGCCTTGATTCTATCCTATTGAATAGCATCAGCACTGGTGTGTGTATTCCAGAAGAGAGAGGTTGAGAGGAGTGCCTTGATTCTATCCTATTGAATAGCATCAGCACCGTTGGTTCTATTTGTGTTTTTGACCAACTCAAGAGTGCCTTGATTCTATCCTATTGAATAGCATCAGCACGTGATCAATTGCTCAAAGTAGGCAGTTGGCTGTGAGTGCCTTGATTCTATCCTATTGAATAGCATCAGCACTTTAGTGTCTGACCTTTCCAGTGTGTATATCTGCTGTGCCTTGATTCTATCCTATTGAATAGCATCAGCACACAATTCCGTTTCCGCACATCCACGCAAACCTGTTGGTGCCTTGATTCTATCCTATTGAATAGCATCAGCACGCTTGTCGCTCAAGTTCTCTGATCTCATCAGGATAGTGCCTTGATTCTATCCTATTGAATAGCATCAGCACGTGTATCCACCTGCTGATAAATCTCCAGTTTCTAGTGCCTTGATTCTATCCTATTGAATAGCATCAGCACTTTTTCTGCTGGTGCGTCCGAAATTAACCCCCCAGTGCCTTGATTCTATCCTATTGAATAGCATCAGCACGTATACCCCCCAAAACTCAAAGCGTATGTCCTTTGTGCCTTGATTCTATCCTATTGAATAGCATCAGCACTGCTGGTCACACAGACAGCAGCAGTTAAGTTTGTGAGTGCCTTGATTCTATCCTATTGAATAGCATCAGCACATCTTGACGATCGTTTTCTTTACGAGACGCTTGCTGTGCCTTGATTCTATCCTATTGAATAGCATCAGCACCTCTAAGACAGCAAAACTTATCTTTCCTTCAGAGCCGTGCCTTGATTCTATCCTATTGAATAGCATCAGCACTGCTGTCTTCGTAAGTCCAATCAGCCAAACAACATAAACATTCAAAAATCATGCACGTGGCACAACTAAGCCGTATGATCTTTCAAAATCGTTTTAAAGTCAACGTCTTTTGTCGTAAGTGCTTTAGCACCAACATCTTTTGAAGAATCATGCACCTCTGGTAAGGCAAAATTGTTGTATCTTCCATCTGGATCACATGTTACGTCAAATTCTTGGCAATTCGGCTTCTCCACGGCTAATTGCTTGATTTTGTTTACCATCTCGTTGTGCAGTTCGCAAGTAACAATACAAGAGGAATGTGCATAAACAAACTGGTTAATCAATCGAGTTTGAGTGCTATCAATTTTTTTTGCAAATGTAACTCGACCTCTATCATCCGAAACAAATTTAGGGACAGAAGAACCGTACTTCAAATTGAAAAATCTCTTAATACGCTTGCCAATGGCTTCTTCAGGTTTCTTAATCGCATTGATGCTATCCTGAGTGGAATTCGGCTTATTTTCATATTCCTTGACATAGAATTTGTATGGACAAACAGAATGGTTTAAACCTTGAATCAAAATATTCATCGTGGCAGCCAGATCTGAATCAATCCAACCCAATTGTTTGTCTCTGACAACATACAACCTAGATTTGTTTTTGTCATCACGCCATCCGGGATTGGAAGTAACAGGATCGCTTTGTGAAGTGCCATTCTTGGCGACTTTTACAAAACCAACTCCAATTTTTTCAAGAGCTTCTATAATGTATTTTAATAATGTCGCCGCCGAAAACAAACGCAACAAAGCATTGTTGTTTTTGTCTGAATCAAATATGAAATCAAGATCTTCTCCAAACACAACATTACAATCTTTCATTTCATTGGCAATCTTTGACGCAAGTTGTCTCAAAACAAAATTTCTGAAATTTGCTCTGCTTTTATCAAACTTTGCGACTTTTACCAGTTTTTCTCCCGATTTCAAATGAATTCTATTATAAGATTCAGCCATTGAAGCACACTGATCCATAGCCTCAATCAAACGAATATTATCTGCACAATCACGATATCCTCCAGAACGCATCTCAAACTTAATTTTTCTCAAGCGAGAATTGATTTTTTTAACCCATGACTGAATTAAATATCGAGTTGAAGAAGATTTTGTGTCTCCACATAAAATCAAAAAATCACGAGTGTCTTCACCCACATGTTCTTTAACTGCGTTAGAAACTTTAAATTCTCTGATTGCTCCAATAACACGTCTGGCATCGTCTCTGATTTCTATCAAATTTTTGATTCTTGGACCATTTGCCACCAACATGAATGGTTTTTTAATGAGATTCCCTGAACCATAATCTAAAGCGTTTAACTGTCCGCTTTTGTCGTCACGATAAACAACTGCTTTAACGGCAGCGACAGGATTTGACACATTCAGATCAATAGCTCCGACGACTATTTTGTCAGGAAGATTCTCTACATTTTCTTTCTTTGGACAAGCCGACATAAAAAATTCTGCAATTTTGAAGTTTTTCTCGTCGTGATGAATCGAATAAGGGAGTGATACAAAAAACCCAGAATCTGTATTACGCAAACCAATCTCTTTAAGAACCCCAGAAATTTTATCTCCTGTATGAGATGCTGCTTTTACGGCCTTCTTGCCTTTACTTATCGACTTATGACAGAAATTCAAAGAATAACCAGTACGACCATTTTTATTCCTAATTTCATCAAAAACAATACCGCTGAAATAACAAGATGCAGCACACCTTATGACTCCGACACCGACGATTTCAATAAGCACATCGCCAGAATCTTCAACTGACACAGTGAAGTTTCCTAGAGATCCCTGCCCTACAGGAACTTTATAGTCATTTCTATTTGGATCGAAACAAGGATACAATTTTCTTTTTTCTAACTGTTTCTTTGTCCTCCAGCAAGAATAAGCTGACATAATTTCTGAATATGATGATTCAATCAGAATCCTGTATTTATTCTTCTTAAGTTCTTTAACAGCAAGTCTGATATCTGTTTTTTCTCCAGTTCCTTTTTTTACATGATCTATGCCTTTTGTCAAAACATACTTTGTGAGACCTGAATTTTTCGATTCTAATTCTGCTGCAAAACAACAAATAGAATCATAAACAGGCCCTTGTTTATCATTCATCGACAGTTTAATCTTTTCTGTTTCCAACAAATGGTTGTTGTACTTCTCGAAAATGGACCTCAAATCCCTGCCAACCATCTCTATGAGAATGCGACAATAATTACAATCTCTTGAACGAATGCAAGACAATCCAAATGCCAATCTGAGATCCACTCCTAGCGATCTTTCAATTGATGCCAATCTGGGAGACACTTCCGCCCAAATTTCAGGCAGTGGTAAATTTTTAACTCCATATTCCAACCATTCTTCAATGCAAATTTGAGAAAGTTGTTCATCGGTCTTGAAGTATTCTTTAATCTTGTTTTCATCGAGCAAAGGCAAGGCTGACAAAAAATCATTCTTTTTTTGTGTTAATTTAGCCTTCCCCAGAGACTTGTAATTTCTATAGAAAACATTGTAACAAGAAGAAGCATTTTCACCTCCTTTAAGAAGAAGTTCAATAAAACTAACTGCCAACTGTTCTTTTTTGGCGTCACCGATTGTTAATGATCTCAATCTTTCGGATTCTTCTTTAGATGTGTAAAACACTTCATCTTCGGCATTTGTGCCATAGCCAATTGCCATCCACCCAAAAAATAAATTCAAAAAAGAACGGTAGTCCGACTGTAAATCTGCATACCACTGCATGACTTCTTCAGCAGTATTCTTTGCCTTAAGGTTTCCGGTTCGAATAAAAGATCTTGTAGCCATTGATGTCCCTTTGAGTTGTTGATTGTAATCAAACAATCTTAAAGAACACAATCAATGTTGTCAACTCGAATCACATCAGAATTATCCTGTGTTAACTGAGCAAGGATTTCTGCATATTTTAACCCAACATTTTGCCATGAGTTTTCTGTAACAAAGTTTTTTGATTTCTGTAACAATGAGTTCCTGTAATCTCCAGATGTGAATACTTTAGCGATCTCATCAGCTAATTCTTCTGGATTGCTTGGTCGTGGAACAACTCCATCGAGATCATCAAACAAATGACAGTCACTAGCGATCACGGGAATGCCATTTGACATCGCCTTGCGAATCGCACCAGATGCCCCATAAACCGTATTCTTCGGATCGTTCTTGTATGGGAAGACCGCCAACTTAGCAGTCCTCAAGAAGTTCTGCATGTGCTGCTCAGACAAATAGCCACGCAACACAACTACGTTATCTTGTAACCCTTTCTTTTCAACTAGATCTCTAATCTCATTGTAATATCGAGCCTGAATTGAACGTGTGTGATTGCTCTCGCTGCACAAGAAACAATAAAATATATCCTTAAACTCTTCTGATCTGTTCTTCAATATACTTACAGCCTCTATTGCACAATCAAGACCTTTATAATCAAAACCAAACCCAAATTGAATAATCGTGCGTTCGTTTTGAAATATATTCCACAATTGCTGTGTGTTTTCATATAAGTTGCAACCATGCGGCAAAACAAAAACTTCATTACGATGACCCAGCCTCTCCAAACATATTTTTCCATTTGGATTATGAGTAATGATGTTTTTGATATAAGAAGTGCAAATTGTTTTATCAAGATGCTCATAAACCGAATGCAAAGTAATCACATAAGGAATGTTATTAAACATTTCAAGTAATTTAAGGAAATGAGTGGCTTTTGGAAAAATTCCAAATTCATGTTGGATGAATATTATGTCTGGACCATAATCAATGATCTGTTGAGCTAAATCAATGCAACTCTGCCCACGTTTCCAACAGCGTTCAACATCATCATGAGCACCTTCCATAGTTTCTGCAAATATCTTGACTTCTTTGACATGTTTGCGAAGTTCTGGAATTAGTTGCTCGCTATAAGTTGCGATTCCACATTGATCGCCCCAATTACAGATCCCGGCAACCTTCAGTTTACTCAACGGCTTTGCATTTCCTACAACAACCTTCTTTCCGACCAGAGACTTGTTTTCTTCCAAGCCCGGCACATAAATGGTTTTGTTGCCGCCGATACGAATGGCTTTATCTTTAGAAACCGCCTGTATCATTCCTGCTTGATTGATCGAAACGTACATATTTTAGGCTTTCCCGCAATAACTTTTCTTGTGATTTTTTAGCTTGTATTAATTCTGGTTTTTTATCTGAAATCATTTCATTCACAAGAACTTTCAATTGAGAAGAGCCAAAACTCCAATAAGAAAGACCGAAATTTTCCAAGCCACAAGTATTTAGGAATGATTCATTTTTATCATGATGCAATAAATCAATAAAAGGTGTGTCGGATAAAATACTAAAAATTGTTGAGTGCAAACGAGTGCTAATTACAACATCACAAGCTGCAATGACATCAAGGGTCTGTTGGACAGACAATCTTTCGTAAATTGAAAGGTTTTTCTTCCAAAACTTGCAACGACTTGAAATTAACCCGTTTGTTACCCTGTCGTCATAAGGAGCACCGGTAGACATGGGAAAAAATACAAAACTAGCTGGAGTCGAATCAGCTACCGCAGCAATATCTTGAGCAGCTTTATTCAATGTAAGAAAATCTCTGGCAAGCTGTGCGTCCTTAGCTTGCCCTAAATGCCCGTTAAGAACAACTCCTACGACTTTTGAATAAAGATCGATCTTGTTCTCTGAAAACATCGTCTGCAACAAATCTTTTCCTGCGGATGGGTTTGGTTGAAGGCAAAAAGCCGAATCAGCCCCCAAATAACAAGGAACGTCATTATCTCTTAAAAGCTGATATGAGGATTTATCACGAACAACAATGCCGTCAAATTCTTTAAGAAGTGAGAATGGTGAGTGATTATTTGCAGATGCGGAAAAGACATATCTCTTTTCAACCTTAGCATCAAGTGCAATGCGAACATAACTCTCAGATAAAATGTTTCCGCCGCCGAGAATACAAACATCAGCGGTCCCAGTATCATTGAACACAAAATCGTATTCAGGAAACAGCATTGGAAATGTAAGTTTGTAGCTTTCATCGCCAATATTGAATTTTCCATAAAAGCCAACTACCATTACTTTTTTCATGAAAACTCCGACGATTAATCAAACAAACTCGGCGATCCATTTCACATACGTACTTTCTGAGGTAATATTGGCAATCACGACAAAACCTTCTGGTGTGTTGTGTGTACTAATCATATTAACTTGACCAAGACAGCACTGTATTCCCTCATGATTGTCTAGGTTTAACCATACATTACGTGGCTGTTGTGTTGTTGGAACAAACACCTCACTCCATCCATGACTAAGTTCCAAAGATCCTTTTTCGTGCGGATAGTCTCGATATGGAACCATAACACGCACAATTTCAACCGGTCTTCTAATTCCGCCCATCAGTCCCCCTATGTGCCATAAAAGCCGGGAATGCCCAGCGATCTGCACTGTTTGTTATAGTTTAAAATTACTAAAAAAATAGTAATAAATGCCCAGCGATCTGCACTATTTTCTGCAATATACAATCGAAATAATTCTTCTTGTTTTATATAAACATAGCATTATATAGCATTATTGGCTAAATAATCATAGTCCGAAAGCGAAACCAATCCAGTTCTCCAAGACTTTTCTCTCGTGATTTTTTTGCCTAGAGACTTTTGGGCATTCCAAATGATTTGTTTGCAATAAGTTGTAAATTTTAGATCCAAATTGAGGACTTTATCTCGCTTTGGTCGCTCTTTCTCTGGAACGTACTTATTAACTAATTGATCAAGAATGATTTGCTGATGCAGACCAAATTTCTGACGATTAGCTCCATGACGACGACGATTTTCCCACAAAATTGTCAGCTCGATAAAAACTTTCATAATGAACTTATCTTTGATGTATTTGTTAAGAACATCAAAACAGCTTTCGATATATGTCTGCCTTTTGTAATAGCTGCCCGCCCTGACTAAGGCAATTCTTAGCTCTTGAACATCGTCATCTGGGTCATTGACATTGGCGTTATTGGCATTTTTTCTTTTGAGTTCCCATGCTGCATAATGCGCCAATTTTCCGAACTTTTTATCCAAAACCTCATATTCCGAATCTGTAATCGGAAATAAATTCATAATATTTTCAAGCGTTCCTAACATGTGCCTCCTTTAATTTGACCACTTTTTTCGAAAATTCCTAGTTGTTCCATAACACCCTCATATCATCGAGTCTAACTCCAAATTTGATCTCGACGCTCATCTTCAAGCCGGGACAAAGCCGTGATTCTGCCTCTAATGTATCTTTCATTATTCTGTAGGTGTTTTTTGCTATTTGTGTAGAACAAATTACGCCGTAACCGTCATGTATGCTGAAAGCTAATTGTGCTCCAGTGTTGTTTAATGCTCGCCAAAGTTCAATCAATTTCTCTTGACATACTGTGGCGGACACAGACTGTACAACAAAATTGCGAGCTAAGTAGGCTTTATTGGATTCGTATTTTCTTGGTCTTCCAAAATGATCTTTAACTGTTCCTGTGTCGCATGCAATTCTTTGTTTCTCTTTAACCCAATTAATAGCTGTCGAGAAAATAGAATTTATATTTTTTATTACGCTAACTGCCGCTGACTCTGGAACTCCTAACATATCTGCGAGAGATACAGGTCCAAGTCCATATACGACAGGTAGAAACATCTTCTTTGACATTTTGCGTTTAATCTCTGTGTCGCATGGCAAGCCAGTAACAACTTCATAGATCTTGCAATGTAAGTCTTCTCCTGAATCTAAAATTTCTTTGAGTTTATTGTCACCTGATAACCATTGCAAAACAACCACTTCGCAGAACCGAAAGTCAGCAGTTGCGAAACGAAGGCCGTAACCCTTTGTTTTCATAACTTTTTTAACATCTGGTCCCAAGTTGTGAGGCAGGTAGCATCGTGAAAATTTCTTAGAACAACTTAACCTTCCGTTCCTTTGTCCCTCAATTTCATAGTAGGGATGCTCGGTGCGTCTGGTCTCGCTGTTTAATAATCCTGTCGTTTCGATTGTTGGTAAAACTCGATAGGACAACGGAATGTGAATGGATTTGTATATATCTTTCCAATCATTGTTTTGAAAAACGATGTTAATTCGATTAGATGCTTCTACAAAATTATCAGGGACATTTTTTTGAATGTCCAAAAAAGCTTCAATGACTTTTAGATCAAGAATATTGTTCTTTGGTGTTACAAATTTTGTAGTATGATATTTGCAAAAGCTTGCTAAAGATTTGAAGTTCCAAAAAAACACTCTAGGCACAAACTCTTTATTAAAAATTGTGGCGTCGAGAAGACCCATAACAGAAGCTGTGTTGCCTGATGAAATATCTAACTCCACTCGTGAGTTTTTACCACAAACAATAATCTTAAATAAAATACTGTCTGTAAAATCCAATGTTTCTGGTTCTGTTTTCACAAAAACCACTTCATTGGATTCCAGTAGTTCAGCCAGTAAAATTGATGTCTCTTCAAGATTCATACTCAAATCTTATCAGATCAGAGATTCCGAAACTACCCTGAATCAATTAAATACTTTGTAACTTATCTCAGTCGTGCCTTGATCCTGATCCTGTTGAATGGCATAAGAACCTTCAGTCCATAAGGGATGCCATGGTTGTGATCATAATAGATATAAAAAATAAAATCACTTTATATTTCCTTAAGTAATAAGGCGATTTACAAAGTGCGTGCATTCTCTACACCCAGTGAAAATGACTCTCACTGCGTCTATTATGATACAACTTGAAGTTGTTTTAATTGATGGTAGTTGTGCTTCACACTTGGGTGATTCCCAAGTGATAATCACGAATCTCCTAACCAGATGACCTGCTCGTAGCCCCGGCAGCCGCTTTAAAAAGCAGAACGAGCATTCATGGCATCGCCGGGTTTAGTGATCTGGATTACCTAGATTCTTGACACAAGACGCTGAGTTCCCTAAACTCGTCCGGTTGCGGTAAGACCTACCCGCTGTCAAGGTTTTTCGCCGGATTTCAAGTGACCATCTGACCTGAAATACCCGACCTGTTAATTTGAAAGTAGCTTCAACTCTAATCTTATCAAGTTAACTTAAAGAAAGCAAGACCTTTTCTGTAAAAAGATCCATTGTTATAAACTTTTAAAACAGATACAGTACATGCTCACAAGCATAAATATGAAAATTCTTTAATTGTGCTGATGTTATTCAGCAGGATTGCATTAATGCACAGATACGACGCTATTTTTGAATGGAATATGACTTCTCCAGAGACCGAAGCCTTTAAATTGGCTGTTCTTTATGAGCAAGAATTCTTAAGATTGTTCGAAGGAACAGAAGAAATTGATGGACAAGGGTTCAGAAGAAATACAATTCCAAAACGTGGAGACCCTCGAAAGTCAGATTTGTTTCGCCAATGCTGGAAACTCCGTCGAGAAACAAGAGGTTTGTTAACAGGAGAGCAGTACGTTAATTATGTTAAGGCTAATTTGGCGATATTGAAGATCAACAAATCTCATGTTTCTCCCAATGCCATTTGCGGAGACAAAGCGTGGATTAGATGGAAGGTTTGGGAAAGATGGTACACTCAAAAAATGAGCGAAAAATCTTGTGTCGCACCACCACCATCTGTATCGACCACAGATCCGAAGATCATTCGAGAAATTGATAGAACGAAAAAGTTTTTGTTCGAAAAATGTGATGGAGAACCATCATCTGAAAAAATTCGTGGATTCATGGAAAATGGATTTTTTAAACTTTGGATTGTTTCTGGCAAGGCTTCAATCTATTATGTTATGATGTCTCCATATGCCCAACCATTCATCAATGATTTAGCTCAATCGTGTTCTTTTGACCCTCCAGTGTTTCGAGAAAAAATAACTTCTGAAGTAAGGGATTACTTTCATTATGAGTTCAATCACGAGTTTGACAGAATTCGGCTCCCTTCAAATTGATGGAATAAAAATTCCAATTCACATTGGATTGGTTAAAAACATCTCAACTGAATCACAAGACTATAATTACCGTCCTGTTTTTTCTTCAGAATTATATGGAATTCTGCGGTCATCAAGAAATTATTTGACAAGTATAGTTTTTTATGAAGCAGGGGATCGTAATTACTTTGATATTTGTTATATTAACTGGGAAATGAATGGAGAGGTCGAACATTTTGCATTAACAAAATATGAAAGTCATAGACTTTTTGACTTTTATTGCAATATGATTAAAACCACAATTGACTGGAAGGAGTACGGATTCTAATGCAATTACTTGGAGTTATTTTATTGGTTTTGGCTATAAATATTTTAGTTCGTTCTATGTCACTTAAATGGCGTAATCATGATGATTGCGATGATGATTAATGACATGTATCATTGTAATGGGTTGTTTTCGTAGCGGAACCAGTGCAGTAGCTGGAGCCTTGCGACACATTGGAGTCTTTATGGGAGATCAATTCGAACAACCAAACAAGAACAACAAAAAAGGGTTTTGGGAAGATCTAGAATTTAAAAAAATCCTAAATCAATACGAAAATTGTGATACATCCGCAAGTGAATTTTGCAAAGTTCTTGTTGAACAAAGAATTTCTCAACATGAAATTTGGGGATTCAAAGACCCGTTAATTTGCAATCATCTTGGGCAATTCAACTTCATCGATTCAAAATTGATTGTCTGTCGCAGACCAGTAGAAGATATTGCATCTAGCATGGGCAGAGCCATTGGCGTGAGTGCTAGAACTGTTTTCATTCCGCTTGCTGAGCACTATGTAAAAAAACTTAATCAGTCATTAAAAGAATACACTGGACCTATTTTGGAAGTTCATAAAACAGATTCGATGTTACAAATTTTAGAACCGATTTGCGAGTTTGTTGGATTACCTTCAAATCAATCGGCTATTGATTTCTTAGTTTTGTGATTTCCACTTTAATACCGCCACATCAAAATAAGCTCTTCCTATCTCTTTCCCTTGATGATCATCGATTATAAAAATTGGTCCTTTGTTTGAGTGTTGGCTCATCTTAACAGAATAACCAGTTCCATTAAAGGTGTGCCATTCTCCTTGATTTATAGTGTTTTCCATCCAATTCTTGAAATTCATGATTTTATCCATTAGTAATATTTGTAATGTACGGCAGCAAGTTCACTGATTTCATCTCTTCCTTGAGATGGGAAGCAATACACATCAAGATCTGATGGATTAATTTTCCATGTGTGCGGACCACCAACTGGTGATTCGATGTTATAATTTGTCATTCGAATAGTACCACATTCTGGATCATAACTAATCATAGTTTGATTTTGTTCTACACGTCTTTGGCTTTTTCCTTCTAAGCCATGTCCACGCACGCCCATCTTGATAATATAAGCGTGATCATTCACTTTTCGAATTCCTTCTGGAATGAATATGTTCTTCATTACCTTTTTGACTTTCGTGTAGATTTGCTGTGTAAGATGCTCAAGATCTGTATAATCTATGATTGGAGACTCAAGTGGGACTTCATATGCCTTTGAAAGTTCATTGTGAATTTCTTGAGAGACAATCTCTTCTAATCCGCCGTAACCTTGTCGATTTAGCTGAAACATCTTTTTTGATAACCAGCGATTGTTACCTTGTTTGTCTTTGCCAAGTTTTTTAACATAAAATGTGTACCCTGTATCGACTTCTAGTTTTATGGCTCCCGGTTCGCTTCCCCAACGAATTTCGTTCATAAAAGGCATTTGTGGCTTTAGGTTTCCAATGGATTTCTTTGACAAGAGTTCCATCATCAATTCGACATTGAATTGATGAATTGGGCGATCAAGCATACTTTGGTCTGGAACCGTTTTATCTTTATTGCGGTCAAACCCAAATATATCTGTATTTTCTATAAATTTTTTGAATGTCAATTTTTCCATTGCATATTATTTACTGTGTATTGACTTAATTTTACAAGAAGGTTCTTTCTTTGTGAAATGGCTGTTGGAAAGCTAAATAATGACATGGGAAAATTTATCATTTGGTTAGAAGATAACGAAAGTCAAAAGAATCAACAGATGAGAGATATCTGGTCTGATACTTTCAAGGCTTTGGGCGTTAATGGGTTGTCTGATGAAGACGCTGCATATCAGTCTCTTGGCAAAATCACATATGGGCAGCGTGCTGCTACAGGAGCTTCTAGCACTTTCAAAGGAAAAAAAGCTGCTTACAAAAGATTGGAAAATGGACAAATCTTCAATCGACTGTTGCAACTTCAAGATCCTGAAATTGTCAAACAAGTTCAAGATGCTAAAGAATGGCTTGGAAAAAATGATGATGACCCCAAGACTCAAAACAATGGCGATACAACTATTGCCACATTATTACAGAAAATCTTTGGTAAAACTTATCAGCAGTTGATTGATTCAGATTCTCCTACAGCAGATGATGTGTCTCTTAATAAGGCACCTCAAATGGCACCAAAAAACGACATGGGTCAAGGCGGTCCTGCTCCAGATATGCAACAGCCTGTTCAAAATCCGAATCAAATGCCTTCAAACTTAGCAATATGAAAACATTTAAGCAATTTTTTCAAGAGACGACAATTATTAGCGATTTACAAAATACAGCTAAAGGGGAGGGGAGAGTCCCTATACACGGCAAACCATTTGAATTTCATTTCTTCAGGCACAATAAGTCTGCCGGAAATTATGGAAGTGTTTTTGGACAAGATATCGAGCCTCACGGGCGATATGTGACTCAAATCAATCCATTAAATTACAACAAATCGCTGGTTTCGGACTTTCCTCACGAATACGAATCAGGAAAGATAAATTTCAAAAGACCTTATGTTTTGGAGTTTGGCGGCGGTTATGGAGCCGATACAAATTGGAAAATGACATTAAGCAAGCAATTCAATGGCAAGAAAGGCAAGAGGCTCAGTCAGGCTATTGTGGACGCAGGTTACGACGGCGTTGTGACATACACTAAGAGCACTGGTCCTAATCGTCCCGCACACACGGATGAAATCGTTGATTTAACAAGTTTTACTCCAAATATACAACAGTCTGTTCAACAGACAAAACCTCAGACAAAACCTCAGACAAAACCAATGGAACTTCATCATGAAAACATTTAAACAATTTTTGCAAGAGATGCCAATGAGCTTAAATTTTGCTGGCAATAATTGGAATGATTTAGAACAAAATGCGAAAGCGGGACAAGCAACAGGTCGTTTCGACGCTGCATCTACAAGAATGTTATATTCTAATAAAGCTAAAGCAAAAATCGTAAAAAGACTTGAAAATGTTCCTTATGATTTTAATGTTTATTTTGTTAAAACTAAACGAGGAATATCCAATACTAAAATTGATAAATCACAAATGAATTCGTATTACAATCAAATGGGCATAACTCCAGATGAAGCTCCGATCATTGATGGAAAAATTAATATGTTTATTTGTAGTTGGGAAAATGATCCTCCAACATCTTGGATGATTGTTCATAGATTTGCTCATTCTAACAACGAACTAACTCAATCCTTATACAAAATAATACACCAACATGGCAAAAATATGCACGGAATTAGAAGTCAATATCCAGAGTTTGACATCATATCAAAATATGGAACCATGAAATCTGCAACAACTGGAAGATTAGGTGCTAATGACGAACCTATTCACGAAATTATCGCACAATTTATTATGAATGGAAAAGTTACATTTAAAACCTCTCCAAATTCAATAATAGACTCACAATTGAAAAACATTGAATCTATGATTAATGTTACAATAAAAAGCGGTCTGGAAAATGCAGAACAATATGTTTATTTTTTATTCTAAGGAAATAAGTGGCTACAAGAAGATCTAAGACAGAACCAATACCAGTCAAGTTAGAAGAAGTGTTCGGAGAACCAAAAGAATTGTTAGTGGGCACTGTCTTTTCAAAAGATGATTCTTTACAACGAGGTTGGTTAGATCTTCAGCTTAAATTTCTCAAAGCTACTACACACAATTTTGACCATGTTACAATCCTTTACAGCGATGAAGAATCTGAATATTTTTCTTCACAGACTGAGGTTGTTCGTTTAAAGCCATTTACTTCTAACAACAACAGTAAGGCTCATGTTACTGGATTGAATTTTCTTGCCGAGATATTTCGCAGTCGTCGGACGATCTATCGGAATTTTTTGTTTTTGGACAGTGATGCTTTCCCAATCCGATGTGATTGGCAGAATGTTCTTGAACAAAAAATGCAAAACCATTCTGTTGCTCTTGCTATAAGAACAGAAGATTTAGAGACAAGATTTCACGCTTCTATCCTTTACTCAAAAGTCGATGCTTTAAGTAGATTAAACTTCAACATTGGACTTGTTGGAAAAGATCTTCTTGGAGATCCAGAGTCTGACATCAATATCGGAAAATTTCAGAGCGAAGATAGCGGAGAAGTTTTTTCTTTAGTCCGCAGCAATCAAGTCAATTATCATCCAGCACTTTTCGGCATTTATTATGATTGTTTTTATCATCATTGTTGCGGATCTGGAAGATCGTACAATTTGAGATCCAGAGACTATTGGGACATTTTCTGTGATAAAGATATTAACGTAAACTCTTATACCGAGGCATTAATGTCGAATCCAAATGATTTTATAAGAAAATTGGCCGGATGGTCTCAAGAAATGTATGCAAAAATATGATGAATTTTTTACAATTGGTCTATTTCTTACAATTGGTTGGAAATCATTTAAAAAAATCATAAATAAACAAGCTCAGCCACAAGCTCAGCCAATTAGTTTAAGTCAATATGCTGATAGAATCGGCGACATAAAGTGGCACCAAGTTTACAACACATTCGCAAGACAATATAAAGGATATCCAAATGATCCTAACGTCACAAAAATGGGACAAGCACTTCACCAAGCCGCAACAACTAACGATATGAATTTAATCGCACCTTTTTTGACAAATCAGAAAATAAATTAAGGAAAAATAATGACAACGCCAGACAGGGGTTAAAATAAAGGCATGAGATTCTACGAATTCCACCAAATTGTTAAATCAGAAAATCCGCCAGCACTCAAGCTGCAATGGGACTATAACGCCGATACGTTCCGATCATGGCTTATGTCTGAAGTTACTAAGGATATTGTCAGGGAATTGGAATCGTGGAAAGATGAAAATCCAGACGAACTGCCATTTCATGGACTATTTCCTGCTGAAAATGATGAGTCAATCACCCGGAAAGTCATTCCATTCACCGCTGATCCAAACGCAACAGGAATTTTAGATAAAATCAAAAACGCTGGACTCACTATCGACTTCAAAACAGGTACAGTGAGCAATGGACAACGTGCTAATCGCTTAGGTAAATTCGTATTAAACAAAAACTCTCCGTTCTCATCAGAAGAAAAGATTTGGTGGAACCGTAGCGGTGAACCGGTGCCAGAACTTCAAAGAACACAAAGCACTCACCAATACTCAATAGTTGTATCTCGCAATCCTGTTGATATTGCTCGCATGTCAGATCATGACGGATGGACATCATGTCATTCTCCAAGTCGTGAATATTTTCAATGTGCCTTAGCTGACGCTAAAGGTGGTGGGGCAGTAGCTTACGTCGTTAGAAAAGATGATCTAGCTGGCATTGACCTCCAAGAGCCAGAAATCTTTTCAGATAAAAGACGGGGAGTCAGTGGCGTAAACCCCATGTCCAGAGTGAGACTACGCAAATTCGTTCATAAAGAAGATGGATATGATCTCGCAGTTCCCGAAAATGTCGTTTATGGAGAAAAATTCCCCGGACTAGCCGATAGCGTAAGAGATTGGGCATTACAGTCTCAACAAGATATTCTAAAAGGTCAAAGAGTCCGTATGAAGGATTTCCGATTAATGGGCGGCAGCTACCAAGACACAAGAGGAAGCCGTTTATTTAACTATCTATTTGACGATGAACTCGATACTGGAGATGCTGATTACGGCGGCGAGGATGAAGGACAAGGAATGTTTGACCAATACGAAGAAGAAGTCGAAATAATTGAACAAGAATACAGAGATAAATTCACTATTTGTTCCTTTTATGTAGAAGTACACGACTCCGAAGGTCAACCATATGTTGATTTCAGCGGCACTGCATACATCAAAATTCCAGAAGAACTACTTCTGACACCACCAGATGAAGCAGATAAATGGGACCCAAAATCTAAGCGACGACAACTCGATGAAGGTCTCAAAAAATGGGCCAGAGAAAACGACATCTATAATGTCAATGAAATTAAATTACTTGATGACGGAGTGCGTATCGACATTTATTCTGATGACGACGATGCCACGCCAGATGGTTTTAGAAACTTCCTCAGACACAAACTCAGCGATATTGACGGCAGGAAAGATGAACTCACAGCCAGCTTGTATCACAAATTGGTCGAACTCGGATTAGCAACTGCAAATAAAGTCTCAGAAATTAATCTGGATGACGACAAGACTGATGAAGAACATATATTCCAAAACTTTGAATGGCAAGGCGAAAGCCCAGAAATCTCAATAGCACTCAAGCAACCAATGGAACTACCATCGCCGCCAACACCAAAATCTGGCGCTGCCCCTCAACACGAATATCCACATTGGCAAGATCAATTCAAAAACACAGTCACACAACAAATCAAAGCGTGGGCGAATAGAGTTTTTGTCAATCAGAAACAACAATTATCGCTCTTTCCAGATGCGAATGACCATAAAAAACCATTTGAACTGCATATCAAACCTGAGATCGAACTGAAGTCAAGTCAGAGAATATGGGAACAAGGACAACCATTATTAATGTATATGACGCTTAAATTCGAGACATTCTCAGATGATGAACATGTTGAAGAAGCAATTAATTTCGTTAAGTTTTTAGATAAGAGCTTCCCTAAATTTGAGAGTATGATACATCAGATATACATGAATTGGAGCAAAAATTTTTACAGGTCGATCATGAATCAGCAACAGTGGCAGCCTCAGCAAACTGGTAACTGGAACTCCACTGGGTTCTGGAATTCACAACAAGATTCTCAGTCACAACAAGCTCAGTCACAACAACAAGCTCAGTCACAACAACAAGCTCAGTCACAACAAGCTCAGTCACAACAACAAGCTCAGTCACAACAAGATTCTCAGTCACAACAAGATTCTCAGTCACAACAAGATTCTCAGTCGAAAGGTACGAAAAAACATGACAAACATTCCATTGTTTAAAGTTTTCATGGCTGATACCGCCGCTAAAGAAACAGGGGAAATTCTTAAATCTGGGTATATTGGGCAAGGTCCAAAAGTTGATGAATTTGAGAGGTTATTAAAGAGACATTTCAATAATGACTATGTTGTGACAGTTAATTCTGGAACTTCAGCCTTGCAATTAGCTGTTCATTTGATAAAGCCGGAAAATGGATTTTCTAATAGCGATGAAATCATTGTTACTCCATTGACATGTTTTGCGTCAATATCTGCGATTATAGCAAATGGTTGTAAGGTCAGATGGGCTGATGTTGATCCAAAAACATGTAACATTGATTTGGTTGATGTTGAGAGAAAACTTGGCCCTAATACAAGGGCTGTGATGGTGGTTCATTGGGGCGGAACTCCTGTTGACATTGATGAATTGTCAAGGATCAAAAAGAGATATAAAGAAACTTATCAAAAAGATCTTCATATCATTGAAGATTGTGCTCATTGCTGGGACTCTAAATATAAAAATCGGTTAATTGGCAATAGCGGAAATTTTTGTTGCTTTAGTTTTCAGGCTATAAAATTTTTGACTACAGGAGATGGTGGACTGCTAATCACACCTGATGCCTCTCTGTACAAAAGAGCAAAAAATCTCAGATGGTTTGGATTAGACAGAGATTCTGGTGCATCTTTTCGTTGCATCCAAGATATAGAAGAAAGTGGTTTCAAATACCATCTTCATGATATTGGAGCTACTATTGGCATAGAAAATCTATATCACATGTCGGAAGTTGTATCTAAGCATAAATCCAATGCGTCGTTTTTTAACAAAAATTTATCATCGGTTTATGGCGTTACTCTGCTTGAGGAAAGTCGGCATTCAGAATCAAGTTACTGGTTATTTACAATGCTTGTTGAAAGAAGAACTGAGTTTATTGCCAAGATGGAATTAAAAGGAATCATGTGTAGTCCTGTTCATGCTAGATGCGACAAACATAGCTGTGTTTCTGATTTTAGGTCATTTTTGCCCGGAATGGATTATTTACAAACACAACATGTTTCTATTCCTTGTGGATGGTGGGTCAGCGATAAAGATCGAAATTATATTGTCGATTGCATTAAAGAAGGTTGGTAAGAATGTTTAAGCACAATGGATTGAACTTAACAAAATTGCAAAGAGAAGATCTTTCTTTGTTGTTAGATCTGAAATCTGAGAGTTGGGAGACAACACATCATATTACAATTGCAACAATGGAAGATCAGGTTCGATGGTTCGAGTCTCTTGATAAAGATGTGCATTCACCTTGTAGCCTTGTTCTTATGGCTTGTGATAAAGAAAATTCAAAAATCGGAATATTCAAAATTTCCAGTGTTGATTGGGTGAATCGAACAGCGGACGTGGCATGGGATATTTTCAAGCCTCATCGTGGCAATGGATTCGGTAAATCATTAGTCGCCGCTGGGTCAACATTCTGTTTTCAGATTTTGAATCTTTGGCGTTTGAATTGTGAAATCTTAGAAACAAATACCGTTTCTCAGAAGTGTGCATTTTCAGCCGGGTTCGAAAAAGAAGGTGTCAAAAAAGAATCGGTGATCAAGCTTGGATCTTATGTGGATTCAGGAATTTATGGATTGTTGGCAGAAAACTTCATCGCTTTACATCCATTGTAGAATTAAGTATGATGCAATATTTACTGGAGCCAGAAATGATTGTTTTGAAAAAAATTATCTCGGGGGCACAGTCGGGGGCTGATTTAGCGGCATTAGAGGTCGCAAAGAAGTTTGGATATGAAACTGGCGGAGTCATGCCTTTTGGTTACAAAACTCTTGAAGGGTTTAAACCTCAGTATAAAGAGATGTACGGATTGACAGCCCATTCTTCCTCTAGTTATACCCCTCGTACTCGCCAGAATGTGAAGGATTCTGATGGCACTATCCGATTTGCATACAATTTTGAATCTCGTGGCGAGATTTGTACGTTGAAAGCCATAGAATATTACAAAAAACCTCATTTAAATGTGGATTTAAATGATGTTCTTCCGATTTTTACCGTTACAGACTGGATTTTGTGCCATAGAATAGAAGTGTTGAATATCGCAGGAAACTCCGAACAAACTTCTCCGGGCACTCATGAAGCCACAACTTGTTACTTAGAAAGTCTTTTTCAAGCTTTAAAGGACAATTAACCCAGATCGCTGGGTATTCCCGGCTTTATGGCACATGGAACACGGATGAATATGAACGAATTAGAAAAAAAATTGATTGTGTTAAGAGGGCTTCCGTGGACAGGCAAAAGTTATCGAGCAAAACAGTTGCTTGAAGAAGCTGCAAAGGATGGAATCCAAGGGTTGATTTTTTCAACTGATGATTATTGGCATCAGGTCAACTATCCTGACAAGCCTGATGAATATTCTTTCAACCCAAGATTTTTGGCTTATGCTCACAAGTGGAATCAACTTCGAGCACACCGTGCCATTGATATTGGCGAAAAGCTCATCATTATTGACAACACTAATACTGTTGCTTCCGAGTTTTGTTGCGGATATGCAAAATATGCTCACTTTCAGGATTACAAAATTTGTATTGAAGAGCCTACGTCAGAGCGGTGGCTTGAAATACGTGAAATATTGAAAAACAAACGAGCAAACAAAAAGTTGCTAAAAAATTGGGCTGTTACACTTGCTGAAGGAAGCAAGGGAATTCACAATGTTCCATTTTTTGCCATTGAACGAATGATGTGGAGATGGGAAAATAATTTAGATCCAGATTTTATATTAAACAATTGCAAGGAACTGCATACATAATCAAAAACACCATTTACATGAAGTGTATGATTATGTCAGGAAAGCCTAAATATAAAATCACTAAAGAGTTTCTTCATATAAATTATATTGATGAAAATAAATCAACTATTGATATTGCGTTGATGATCGGATGTTCTGTTAATACAGTAAATTTTTGGATTAAAAAACATGATCTGAAGATGCGAGGAAAAGGGACTCATCGGATAAAGAATATTGTTGGCAAAGAATTTAACAACTGGACTGTTTTAAGTCGTGTTGAAAGTGATCCAAAAACTAAATGTTCAATATGGTTGTGTCGTTGTAAATGTGGTGTTGAAAAAACTGTCCATTATGGAGCTTTGACAACAGGACAACGTAAACAGTGTAGAAAATGTTCTGCACTATCTCAGAGATCAAAAGACGCACTAACTTTTACATTTTGGAACAAAATAATTCAAGGAGCACAACAACGTAACTTGTTGTTTGACATCACTCGTGAATATGCTTATGATTTGTTTTTAGAACAAGGTGAAAAATGTTCACTAACTGGTTTGGATTTAACCTTTTCAGATACAACTATAAGTTTTAACGGAACTGCATCTTTAGACAGAAAAGATTCTAAATTTGGATATACCAAAGACAATATCCAATGGGTGCATAAAGATGTAAATAGAATGAAGTGGAAGCATAAAGAATTGTATTTTGTTGATTTGTGTAGAATTGTTGTTCAACATTATGACCAAAAGTTTTAGGAGACATGACATGAAATTGCGTTTAACTCTGGCGGCTATTCTTGTGATGGTCGTTTCGACCGTACAAGCTCAGCAACAAACATTTGAATCTTTGGTTGGCAAAGTTGATACAGGACCAGTGTCGCCTGATCCAATTGTACAAGTTCCGTTCATCACATGGGGCGGCGATGTTTCTACGTTCGTTGCCAACGGGGGACTGATTACAAATCCTAATTCCATTTATGGAAAATCAGGATTGAATTTCAAGCTGGTCCCCGGCGATGATTTTCAACAACAAGTGCGAGACTATATCTCAGGCAAAAGTCCATATCTTCGTGGCACATACCATATGGTGTCCTTGGCATCTGAAATAATGAACAAGGATGCTCGTACAAAACCTGTAATGATTATGCAGCTTACGTGGAGCCTTGGAGATCATCTTGTTTCTCGTGAAGGTATTAAAACAATCAATGATCTCAAAGGAAAAAAGATTTGCCTTCAACAAGGCGGACCACACATAGGACTTATTGATGATTCTCTCAAAGCGGCGGCTTTGCAATGGTCTGACATTACTGTGGTTTGGGTTAAAAATTTGACTGGCGAAGAAAGCCCAGCGGCAATGTTTCGAAAAGATCAAAGTATTGATGCCTGCTGTGTTATTTCTCCTGATATGATTGGTTTAACTTCTGGACTTGAATCTGTTGGTTCTGGAAGCGAAGGAACAATCAAAGGTGCTCACGTTGTGAATTCAACTGCATCTATGAGTCGTTCGATTGCGGATGTTTATATTGTTCGCAGCGATTATTTTGCCAGCAACAAGAATGATGTTGAAAAATTTGTTGTCGGCTATCTTAAAGCCACAGAAGAACTGATGAAAGGCAAAGAAGCTTACGACAGCGGGCGTGGTCAATCTCCTTCATATGTTGCGTCTTTGAAAATGGCACAAACCATTTATGGAGCAGCAGTTCTTCCAACAATTGAAGAAGATGCTCATGGTCTGGTGTCTGATGCAAATTTTGTACGCATCCCCGGCAACGAAATTTTCTTCAACGATGAAAATAATTTGACTGGTTTTGCATCACGTCAAACAGCAACGCTTGATTTGGCGGTTCAATTGGGATATGTGACTCAAAAGCTTGGATTTTCAAAAGCTGATTGGGATTACAAAAAGATTTCTGAAGAAGTCGGAGCTCCATATGTTTCACCAGTTTATTCAAAGGGTCGTATCAAAGCAGAAGTTACTGACTTCGGCGAAGACCTTGATAGCAGCACAATCTTTTCGTTTGAGATCCAGTTTAAACCAGAGCAGACAACTTTTCCTGCTGAAACATATGCTGCCGATTTCAAACGTTATCTGGAATCATCAGCAACATTTGCCAATGCGGCTGTTATAATTGAAGGACATTCTGATCCAACTTTGGCATTACAACATTTCTTTTGGGCGTCTAAAGCCAAAGGATTAATTACCGGCGAATCTGGAAATTACAAGTTCCGTGGTCAGAATCTTGATTTGGCTGATACTGGTTCTGTAGTTCAAGCCATTCAAAACGAAAATCTTGCTGGTCAAAAACGCAAAGATAACGGTGGTCAGATTGTTGAAATCCCTGACCCAAAGATCACTGTAGCAGCCGCACTGACATTGAGTCGCTCTCGTGCAGAGTCTGTTAAAAAGGCAATTGAAGATTTTGCTAAAGAAAGCAAAATCCAGTTTGATATTTCTCAGTCTTTGCCGAATGGCGTTGGAATTTCTTCGCCTGTCAATGCTCGTCCAAGAAACATGCAGCAAGCACAAGAGAACATGCGAGTCGTCTTCCGAGTGGTTCGGGTAAAGGCAGAAGCAATTTCCGCTGACGACTTCAATTTTGACAAGTAGCAGTTATCTTCCCACCTCTATACCGACACTCTTGTCCGTCAATGAGAGACCGGTGTAGAGGTGTATTTTTTGGAGCAATCAAGTGAAGAAAAAAAAGTATATTCTCTATGGAATTGGAGTGTTGCTGTTTCTGTTGGTGTGTGTAAAAGGGTGCCTTTCAATTGGCAGCATTACTTACTCTGATGGAGAGCGAACAGGAACTATTACTAAGTTCAGCCACAAAGGTCTTATTGTAAAGACTTGGGAAGGCGAACTGAATATGGGCGGATTGGAAGTTGGCGGAAAATCAACAACATGGACATTTTCTGTAGATGATCAAGCAATCGTGGAAAAGATTCAAAAATCACAACGTATAGGCGGATACTGGACATTAAAGTACCGTCAGCAATTATTCCAGCAAAGCTGGAAAGGTTCTACGGAGTATTTCATCACCGATGTCATTAAAGCTGAAAAGGAATAATTATGAATAAGTTCATTACATTTGTTCTGTTGACTCTCGCCTTTACGAGAACCGTTGTTGCTGATGATTATATCGTTATTGTGATTGATACATCCGGCAGCATGGAAGACAAAATGAGAAGTGTTGACAAAACACGCATGAATGTCGCACAAGATGCTTTAATTGGTGTTTTGTCAAAGATTCCTTCTACAACAAAAGTTGGAATTCTGACTTTCAATGGATGGGTTTATGATATTCAAAATGTTGATCGTGAAGAGTTAGTGACGGCAATCCGTTCAACAAGTCCAAGTGGCGGTACTCCTCTGTACCAATTCATAAGTGATGGTGCGACCAGACTTTTGGAGGAACGTGAGAAACAAGGAAACATCGGAAGTTATAAGTTGCTGGTCGTAACTGATGGTGCTGCCAGCGACAACTATCTGAATGAAGATAGTTTTTTTGGGGATGACAGTGAAAAGCCCGGTGTGCTGAAAGATATTTTGAATAGATCAATTGCCGTTGATGCCATTGGTTTGGATATCGCCGAAGATCATGCTTTGGCAACTCAAATAAATGGAATTTACATGCGTGGTGATGATCCAGAATCATTGAGCAAGGCGATTACGAAATCTGTCGCTGAAGTTGGATTCGGAACAAATCAAGATGCTTCCGATGAATCATTCAAAGAGATTTCTGAATTGCCAGAAGGATTTGTATTGGCTTCTTTGAAAGGATTGACAACTTTCTCTAATCAGCCAATCGGACGAAAATCACCAGTAGAAGTTGTCCAAGAAGACGGAACAATAATTATTGTTCCTAATCCAGCAAATGTGGAAAAAGGTGGTTTTACATTTTTAATTATGTCTATCTTCTCTTTTGTTATTGTGCTTGTTTTGTTTGTAGCGTTTGTTGCTAACAAGTCTGGGGGTCGCTAAAATGGACGAAAAGACAGCGATGACAAAAAGTCGCATTGCGGCGATGCTGTTTATTTGGTTTTCTCTTCTTGGTGTTGTATTGTTTGCTTGGAAATTTTGGGTTCATCCACAACAACAAGCTGCTAAACAACAAGCTGCTGAACAAGAACACAAAAATACCATTGAAAAAACAAGTGCTCCTTCACGTTTCAAACATACTGTTAATTTTGCTGTTGATTCATTTTCTGGATATGCGGCGATTCGCAGTAGTGCGTTTCGAGATGAAAATGCAAAATTTGGAATCAAGATCGAGTTGACAGATGATGGAGCCAACTACCAGCAACGCTTGAAAAAATTGGCAAGCGGCGAGTTGGACATGGCAGTGTTCACAATTGACGCCTTGATGAAGTCTTCCGCTGAATATAAAGATATTCCGGCGACCATTGTGGCTTTAATTGACGAAACAAAAGGCGCCGATGCAATGGTTGCATCAAAACAAAAATTTCCGAACATCGACGCTTTGAATTCTAGTGGTTTAAAGATTGTGTGTGCTCAAGACTCGCCTTCAGAAACATTGACACGAGTTATCATGACACACTTCAATTTAGATAATCTTCCAGAAAATCCATTTCAGTTTATGGATAGTGTTGATGCGGTTTATCAAGAATACCAGAAAACAAAGCCCGGCGACAACAAGGTATTTGTTCTATGGGAACCATACGTCAGTAAAATAGTCGATAATCCTGATTATCATGTTTTGGTTGACAGCAGTAAATTTCGAGGGTACATCGTTGATGTTATTGTGGCTCGTCGTGGCTTTCTTGTACAAAATGAAGCTCTCGTTGAAAACGTGGTCAAGTCGTATTTGAAGTCGATGTTTGATAGTCGCAACAACATGGTGGATCTTGTTTCTAATGATGCGAAACAAATTGGCACGCCTTTAAAGCCAGAACAAGCTCAAAAACTTGCTGAAAAAATTTGGTGGAAAAACACTCAAGAGAATTTTTCTCACTTCGGTTTAACAATTGGGAATAATATTCAACACATCGAAGAGATGAATTCAAACATTATGGATGTGTTGCTAAAAACCAATGCGATCACTTCTGATCCAACTAATGGTCAGCCTAACTTATGGCATTACGATGGCATTATGCGAAAATTATTTGACACATCGTGGCATCCGGGTTTTGGACCAGAAATTATCAGACAAGAGAAATCTCTGGCTGCTCTCTCTGACGAAGAGTGGAAAACATTAAAGCCAGTTGGCACACTTCAGGTTCCAAGGCTCGTGTTTGCTCGTGGCGGAAGCAAGCTAAATGATAGTAGTTTTTCTACTCTTGATAAACTTGTGGAAAGCTTGAAATCGTGGCCGCAATTTTATTTGCTGGTTCAAGGCAATCATGCGTCAAATGGAGACGCTGAAGCGAATAAAATTCTGGCTGAATCAAGAGCTACAACGGCTGTGGATTATTTGGTTAGCAAGGGTGTTGATATTTCTAGGATTCACATTGAAATATCTAAACCAAATGGCTCAACAACTGTTGCATTTGTTCTTGGGGAACTTCCTTATTAAATGTGGAAGAATTACGAAAACATCCTTCAGAATGATGGTCGGGATTCGTCAATGAAAGATTTGCAAAAACAAATTTTGTTAGAATTGTTAATCACACCGGCTACTGTGTTGCCTACTTTGATTGGCGGCAGTATTCTGTTACTTTCTCCTATGTTTGGCGGATACACTGCTTTCTTTGGTTTTGTTGGGTTGCTTATTGGATTTGGTTCATTTCTCACAAATCTTGTATTTAACTTAAAAACAATAAGCAATCGTGCTCTGAATCAATGGAATGCACAACAAACCAAGGATCGTGAACGATTGCTTGATTCCCTCGACAGGAAGCTTCAGAAAACAGAAAGTGATCGTGACGAAAACGTCTTTCGTAATTTGCGAGTTTTGTATAAGTCTTTCAGCGGAGATGTGGTTGGAGGCAAACTGAGTGATCATGTCCCTTCACAGATGTTGGATTCGATTGATGACATTTTCAAAACATGTATTGAAAAATTGCAAAGATCGTATGAGATACACAAAACTGCTAATACTATGACTGGCAAATTAAAAAAAGATTTGCAAAATCAGAGAGACAATGTGGTCTCAGAAGTTGAGACAAGTGTTCTTGAACTGTCCAGTGTGATCAACGAAGTTCGGGCATTAAAATTTAAGAACGAAACAAACGATCTTCGTAGGTTGCAAAGCAGATTGTCATCTCAATTAGAAGTCGCCAAAGCGACAGAAGAGGGAATGGCTTCGATCATGCGTGATGATCAGCGAATTGAAGAAACGCTCAAGGAATACGAGTAAACAACCTTTACTAAACACGTTTTATGCCCTAAAATACAGTACTAAAACAATCCCTCAACTAAGGATAAAATGATGTATCGATTGATCAGAGCTTTCTGGTATCTGGTGACTGGTCGTTTTCAAGCAGCGGCAGATTCACTTCAAAGTAACAAACATGTCATGACTGCCACTTATGACAAATCAATCACCAAAGGGGCCGAAAGATTCAACACTGTTCGCAACGCTGTCGCTCAGTTGATGGCGATTGAGAACACTCGCATTCAAGATATCAAAGATCTCAACGGCACTTCTGAGAAGCTTGCGAAAATTAAAGCTGGTTCTCAAGTTGCGATGCAGAAGCGAATCGATGCCTTGAGGAATTCTGGAAAGACTAAAGAAGAAATCCAACAAGATCCAGAATTCATCAAACACTCTGGAAATTACAAGGATGCTTCCAGTAGTCTTGATCAGACTACACAGCAGATTCACGACAAAGAAGAAGACCTCAAAGAGAGATCTAAGCAGATCGCTCAGTACAAGCTCGAACTTCAGGCGATGCAGAAGAATCAGGAAAAACTCAGGGAAGAGAAAAGCGAAGCTGTTGCCGATGTCGCTATCGCTCAACAAGCTCAGCAAATCGCTGATGTTCTCGGTGGAATTGCAGAAGACACAACTGACAAAGATTTGCAGGCAGTGCGGGAAGCTCGCAAACAGGCACAAGCCAAAGCAAAAATTACAACTGAATTGTCTGGCAACGATGCACATCTCGCTGAAAACGAATACTTGCAACTCGCAAGCAGCAGTAATACAGATAAAGAGCTTGACAATTTGTTGAACTGGGGCGAAGAGACATCTTCAAAAATGGAAGATGCTAAGCTACACGAATAACTTGGCGATGTTCGCCAAGTTAATATTACTTAAATTTAGGAGAACTAAGATGAAGAAAAATGCAATTTTTTCATTGTTATCCATGATGTTTGTTTTTACGTCTGGATGTGCCGAAAATAAGTCAACCAGTACCACTGCTGATGGCGGGACAGACACATCAATTGTAATACAAACTATGGCTCCTACTGGACCGATTCCAGTGTTCTCAGTGGCTTCGTCGGAATATCCGAGTTGGTCAACTCTGATGGTTGCTGCCAAAGCAGGACTCATTAATGGTGCCCAAGGTGGCGATCCGGGTACTCTTGAAACAAAATGGAAAGTCGATCTTGTCCTTGAAGTCAAAGACTACGATCCTTGTTTGTCTATGTTTGCTAATAATGTTGTTGATGCCGTTTGCATGACAAACATGGACGCACTCAATCCATCCTTGGGTCGTCCATGCACTGCAATTTGTCCAACAAGTACATCAGTTGGTGCAGACAAGGTGATCGCTGTTGGTTACACTAAGCTGGAAGAATTGAAGGGTGTGAAGGTGTATGGACTCTCAAAAAGTGTTTCTCAGTTCTCATATGTTCGAGAACTCGAAATTAAAGGTTTGAATCCTGCGGAATTCCCTTTTGAAAATCTTGATCCAGCCGCCGCCGCCATCGCTCTTCAGAGCGGCAGCGGAGAAATCACTGCAATTTGTGTTTGGAATCCGTTTGCTTTGCAAACACTTCGCACAAATTCAAAAAGTACAACTATCACAGATTCATCGGTTATCCCTGAAGAGATCATTGATATGATAGTTGTAGGCAATGACAGTCTTGCAAAAGACGGCGGAGAAAACTTTGCTGCACTTCTGTGTGACACTTATTACGAGGTTTGTAATAATCTCAACAGTTCTGACAAAGCCAAGGCTGATGCTACTTTAACGGCTCTGGGAGAAGATTTCAGCAATCTCCCACTGGATGACATGCGAATCATCGTGAAAGAAACTCAGTTTTACGACACGACAGAAAAGGGCATCACTCTTTTCAAAAGCGATTCTTTCAAGAACACAATGAAAACGGTTGTCAGCACATGCCAGAGAATTGAAATTCTGGATGAGACAAAGGCGGAGCCAACTATTGGCTACAACGACGATGGGAAACAGTTGAATTTTTCCACAAAGTACATGGAGAAGGTCGCTTCTAATTAGCCTTTTATCGGAGGAATCCCCGTCACGGCGAGAACGTGACGGGGATTTTGTTTGTGTAATCGTTAGGATCTTGTTTTTCAATGAGTTAAAAATTAAATCACGATCTATCAGAAATACGAAATTAATGTCATGAGAATTAAACAGCCGATTAAAAAACGATGGAAAGTTTTGTTGGGCGTGATTGGAGTTGCGATTTTGTTGGGTTCATATAGTTATTTGTCTCGACTTCAACACGCAAAAAATCCAACAGACACAACGATGCCAAATTTGACTCAGTTGATGGATGGATTGAGATTAGTGACTACTCCTCGTGAAAATAGTATGCACGCTGCGTTTGGAGTCGTTGAAGAGAAATCAAGTAATCCGATCATCAGACTTTGGACTCAAGCATGGAAAACCATGCTTATTAAAGATGGCTGGGCAACATATAGTCGCCTTGCCAAAGGATTAGTCTGGGGTTGTGTAATATCTGTTGTGCTTGGCACATTGATGGGTTGTTTTGAGAGTTTGGCTGGCTTTATTTTGCCAACCCTCTCATTCTTGTCAAAAGTTCCCGGAACTGCTATGCTTGCTGTGTTCTTCGTGTTGGCTGGAACTGGCGAGACAATGTTTATTGCCATGATTGGATTCGGAGTTTTACCAACACTAACACAATCTGTATATCTTTCAGCCAGAGACGATCTTCATCATGAAGAAATTGATAAAGCTTATACGTTGGGAGCGAGTAATCTTGAGGTGATTTGGGAAGTTGTTTTTCCTCAAATTCTTCCAAAAGTTTTAGACAACATTCGATTGCAATTAGGTCCAGCGATGGTTTTTCTGATTGCTGGCGAGATGCTTGTTGGTCAAGTCGGAATGGGATACCAGATTCGTATGCAACAAAGATTATTGCACATGAACGTGGTTTATGATTACATCTTGATTCTTGGTGCTACTGGACTGTTGTTGGACAAAGGGATGTTGTCCTTCCGTCAGTGGTGGTGCCCTTGGTATGATCGAAACAGATAACATGAGTGGAAAAGTCGTCCTGAATATTGAACACGTGAGTCAATGGTTCGGCAAAAACCGTGTCTTACATGACATAAATCTAAAAATTGTACAGGGTCAATTTGTTGCCCTTGTTGGTCCTAGTGGATGTGGCAAATCAACTTTGTTGAGAGCCATTCTTGGAACTCAACCACCAAAAGAAGGTGTGGTAGAGACAGATGGCGTTCGAGTTCTTGGACCAAATCGCAATGTTGGAATTGTGTATCAAAAATACGGATTGTATCGATTTTTGACCGTTCAAGAAAATGTAGCATTTGGTCCAAAGCTTGACAAAACTCAGATTCGTCATCGTGCGTTCATGCCTTGGCATTGGTTGCCGCTTAAAAAGAAACAGCATGAGGAGTCACAGGCGATGCTGGAAAAGCTTCGCTTAAAAGATTCTCATGATAAGTATCCCGGCGAGCTTTCTGGCGGGATGCAACAGCGTGTTGCGATTGCACAAGCTCTTGTAATGAAGCCAAAAATATTGTTACTTGACGAACCATTTGGTGCTCTTGATGAATCAACTCGTGAAGAGTTACAGTTAATGCTGCTTAAACTTTATCAGGAAAATTTGATAGCCATTAAGAGCGGTGAAGATCCACCTTGGACTGTCATCATCATAACTCATGAGTTAAATGAAGCATTTTACGTTTCTGATCGAGTTATTGGGCTGTCAAGAAACTGGTATGAAAATCACGAATATATGAAAAAAATAAATTTTGGGGAAGAGCTAGGCTCAACTAAAGTTTGGGATAAAGCTGCTCCAACATTTCATCCAGACGAACCAAAAGATATTACACGATTTATCACTATGCGTGACGAATTGAGAAATTCAGTTTTAAATGGGACTGACAATGTTGAGCGCAATGCTCATGTTAGTTTTTGGAATGACCTCGAAAACGGGGTCGGAACTGGCGTTGCATTTACAAAAGGAATAAGTCATGAGTAATAAAGCTGTCGAACAACGATCAAATGAAACAAATGTCAGTCTTGCCAAAAGTATTCAACAAAGTCTTGTAGAACTCAATGACAAGGTAGTTTTTGCAGAAAGTTGCACTGGCGGAGAGATTTCGGCTACTCTGGCAAGTTTGCCCGGAATTTCACAAAATTTGTGTGGCTCATTTGTTTCTTATCGTTCTTATAGCAAGCAACAGTGGTTGGGAGTTGATTGCCGAACTATCGCAAAACACACAACTGAAAGCGAAGAAGTCGCCAATGAAATGGCTAAAGGAGCTTTACAGAAGACTCCAGAAGCGTCATGGGCTCTGTCTGTTGTCGGTCACTTTGGACCTGATACTCCTTCAGATAAAGATGGAGTAATTTACATCTGCGTCATGCGTAGAACGAGAAAAGGCAATTTGAAGATTCAAGAAAATGTAAAACATCATCTTAGTGTTGTTGATCGTTCTGTTCGTCAAAAGATAGCAACAGAAGTGTGTTTGAGTACGTTGGGTCGAATTTTGATTAAACGTAAATCAGATATAAAATAATTGATATTGCCGTTGAGAAGATTGGACCTAAAGTCGTCACCGATTGATCCAGAAATTACTACTGCCACATGCGAAAAACTTTTCTTAGAACGGTGTAATAATGGCTAAAGTTGTTTTGGTTATTGGCTATAACGCTTCTGGCAAAAGCACGCTTGTGAAAGAGTTTGTTGATGCTGGATACAAACGCATCAATCGTGATGAGATGGGAGGAACTCTTGAAAGTCAAGCAGAATATGCTCGTGTTTCTCTTGATCATGGAGATGATGTTGTTCTTGACAACACATATCCAACAATTGAAAGTCGGAAGTCGATAATTGCTGTAGCCAAATCATTCAATGCGTCTGTCACTTGTGTTTGGCTGACCACAAGTTTTGAAGATGCGCAATTTAATGCTTGTCTTCGCATGGTTGGCAAGTATGGAAAATTGATAGAGCCAGAAGGTTTCAAGAAAATCAAAGATCCAAACTGCTTTCCTCCAGCAGCACTTTTTAATTATAGAAAGATTTTTGAAAAGCCTGCTTTGACTGAAGGGTTTGATTCCATCGACAAACGTCAGTTTGTTCGTGTGTGGCCTGTTGATTACACTAACAAAGCTCTTCTGCTAGATTATGACGGAACACTCCGTGTGAGCGTTGGTGAAAAAGAGTGGCCAGAAAAAACATCTGACGTGAAAGTTCTTCCGGGCCGCACAGAGCGGTTACAAAAATATGTCGATGAAGGATATTTGCTACTTGGCATTTCAAACCAATCTGCTATCGCCAAAGGACTTGATGAACAGAAGGTGATTGATTGTTTTAAAAAGACGAATGAACTTTTGGGACATGAAATTGAATTCATGTTTTGTCCTCACAACATCCCTCCTGTAAAGTGTTTTTGTAGGAAGCCACATACTGGCATTCCTGCATATTTTATCAACAAGTACAAGCTAAATCCAGCAGATTGTATTCTTGTTGGTGATCAAACAACAGACCAAACTTGTTCTACAAGAGCAGGAATGAAATTTTCTTGGGCCAAAGATTTTTTCGCATAAATGGAACATTTATGAGCGATCGCAAAACAGAAAAAAGTCGCTTCGAAGCAAGAGAATTCATAATAAGAAGAAGATCAGAACATGAGTTTTGTTAAAGCCCTTAAAAAGATCATCAACAGCGGACAATCTAGGTCAATTATTTTGACCGGTAATGTACACGATCTTTTCTTCGATGGAAAAAAATATGTTCCTTTGATGCCTTTTTTATCTTCTCAGTGTAAAGCTGATCCAGATTCAAAAAGCAAGGGTATCACTCAAATTTTGTTTGAGTTAAATCATCCAATTGAAATCGTTGGTCCATGTGCCGATGAATTCAAAGGAATTTGGTCTTCTTCAAATCAAAAATCATTAGATGATCGACTCAGCGAAAGTAATTCCAATGCGACTTTTGCATTAGAATTACTGCGTCAAATGGCAGAGTGTAATCGTCGCAGTAAGACTTCCAGAAACAATCTTCTGATGTTTATTGAATCAGCAGACATGTTGCTGCCAGAGGAAGAGATTAGTCGAATGTCGCTGTCTGATCGCAAGCGTGTTGCGATTATCCAAGATTGGTTCAGTGATCCTTTTTTTATGGAGGCTGGAGATAGCGTAGTTCTGATTTCAGAATCAAGGTCTGCTTTGCATAGTCGAGTCACTCGACTGCCACATGTACTTTCAGTTGATATACCGCTTCCAGATCATTCGGAACGTCTGGATTTTATCAATTGGTTTAGAGAACTGCGTTTTGACGTACATACAATATTTTGTACCATCAACCCAACGATTGTCGCAGATCAAACATCTGGCTTGTCGATCCACGCAATTCGACAGCTTATTTTATCTGGAGATCTGTCTCCTTCAAACATCAGCGGAAAAGTCGAAGAATACATGATCGGACAGCTTGGAGAAGGGGTCGTTGAGTTTCAACGTCCTGTTCACAAATTGGATGATGTGATTGGGTTTAGTCGAGTTAAATCATTCATGAAGAATGAACTCATTCCCGGATTTATGGATGGGTCAATTAGTGGTGCTGCTGTAGGTGGACCAATTGGTAGCGGAAAAACATTTATTTGTGAAGCTGTAGCTTCTGAACTTGGAATTCCAGTTATTGTTCTTAAAGCTATTCGATCAAAATGGTTTGGAGAAACTGATCAAATTTTTGAGCGTCTGCGTCGTTTGTTAGAGACATTCCATAAGGCTGTTATTTTTGTGGATGAAGCTGACACTCAATTTGGAGATATACAAGATGACAGTGGAGGCGGCACAGAAAAACGTCTGACAGGCAAGATTCAAGCGATGATGAGTGACGTTCGTCTTAAAGGAAGAGTAATTTGGTTCCTTATGACAGCAAGAATTCATCGTTTGTCTCCAGACATTAGACGACCGGGTCGTATGGATTTAATTATTCCGATTCTTGACCCAGAAGGACAAGACAAAATTGATTTTATTTCTTGGGCTTTTCGTGACATAGAATTAGAAAAAGATCTTTTTCTAATTCTTGCAGCAGTTGACGGCTATTCAGCCGCCACATTTTCTGCTCTTAGGTCTCGAATAAAATCAAAAGGATGTAAGACTGTTGAACAAGCACTTGAAGTTGCAGACGATATTCTCCAACCAGACATTGAGGACACACGTCGCTATCAAACACTTCAGGCACTGATGAACTGCACTCGAAAGAGTTTGTTGTTTGACAATTCAGTGACACCGTTGCAAGTCAAACAAGAACGAGCTAAGTGGAAAAATGAACTTGTTGAGTTAGAAAAAAAAGGGCTTAAATAATAAATTTAGGAACAACACGGATTTGACTCTGTGTCATAAATTATTTGCAGTTTGATGTCCTCTGTTGCAATCAGTGAACATAAATTTCGAACGGCGATTTCCCGCCGTTCGAAATTTATTCTAATGTTCTTAAAAATTTGTATTTTCTAACATTACAACATCGTGTCCTTCTCTCTTCAGAACTTCAATTCTCCATTCTGAATGTTTGCGAAGATAATCATTGATGTTAAACATAAAATCGTGATATCTCAGTTTCTCTTTATCGTTGGCTGTTCTCAATCCACGTCCCATCAACTGGATTACGTTGTGTGCTCCTTCGCCGCCAGCAGCGTTAATCAGGTCATGAATTTTAATATTGATCCCAGCAGTAATGATCTGTCTCATGACAATTGCAACTGATTTATCTCCTTCTTTCAAAGCGTTGATTACCGGTTCTCTTTCTTTAAGAGAATTGTTTCCCTGAATAAATTTTGATCCCGGAATCAATTGTTCAAGATAATGCCCTTGTTCAATTCTTTCGACAACAATCAATGTTCTTCCCGGACAAGTAGCTGTAAGATTTTTTACTACATCATGAAAATGAAAGTTTTGTTCGATGCCAAGTTTAACCGCATCTTGATATGGTTCGTGAATTAGACTTGGATTGTTAATGGGATACACAAAGCAGTTGCTGTTTGACAAAATATTTCTTTCTTGAAGATCTTTTGTTGTAAGCAATCCACTTTCGGTTGTTGTTGTTTTAAATACAGGTCCAAAATATCCTTTTACACTGTATTTGTGGACTTGATCAATTTTCTTTTTATCCCATTTGAACGGAGTGGCCGAGAATCCGATACGTATCGCCGCATTGGACATTTTCTTATAGCCACGAATTGGAACATCAGACATACAATCATGAACTTCATCCACGAGCAACACTTTGAATTTTGGCAACAAATTCTTTAATGATTCAAATGTTTGTTTGTGAACGGTGGCACACATGACAAAGTTTGGTTCTTTGTATTTGTCATACCATCTTCCAAGACCTTGCACTCCCCAATTATTCATTTCTTCCCAGTTCTGATGAACCAAGCTGGCGTTCTTTGTTAGAAATAAAACTGGAGTCTTTGGCGGCAATGACTTTAGAATAGAAACTAAAATGAACGTCTTTCCTGCTCCAGTTGGTGCCACAACAATTCCACGATTGTGCTTGAAACATTGATTTGCTAAGTCTGGCTGATAATCATGCAACGTGATTGGATTCATTCCTGTAGGAAGACATTGATTAAGGAATTGATCGTCAATTGATTGATTGAGCCATTTTGTTGGCGTTCTATCGTCAATGAATGTGTATGGTTTTTTTAACACACGTAGAGCGCCCATGATCTCTGGCAGCAAACCGGTTAAAAACTTTCCGGTTTTGAGATCAAAAAACTCTTTCCATCCATCCCACTTCTTTTTCTTGTAAGCAATGTTGTGCCAATAATTGGGCGGACGAAACCTGAGATTTTCGTGAAGCGTGTTGAGAAGGTCTCGATCTGTCGAAACCAATCGTCCGTATAGATTGTCTGCCTGTAACACCGTCGTGTGGTCCATTTTGCCCTTCCTTGGATATGTAGGATTATAGCCGATAACTCTTTAACCAGAAACCTCAAATCTCAGGCTTTACATGTCGAATATCTCATCGTAAAATCTGTTTTTCAATTGACGATTGTACTGGTGACATCGGAATGTTCATGATTCAGAATGTGTGACATTGACTCAGGGATTTTTCTAGTGTAAAATTTTGTGATCGTGTGTGCGGTGTGCTTCTTGATTTTTTAATGCCAGATTGGGGAAATGAAAATGCCAAAGTCAAAAACAACTGTTGATTGTGATCTCAACAATACAATTTCTAAAACCTTCTCTTCAGAGCAGGTTCGGATTGCCGCTTATCTCAACTGGGAAAAGCAAACAGGTGGGAATCCTGTTGACGAAGATTCCACTCGCCAATTCTGGCTGGAAGCAGAACAGCAAGTGACATCACAGGACAATCAATAGTCGAATTTGTCGCTAGCAACAAGGAATATGAAATATGTTATCAGCCAATGGTCGCAGTCGAACACTGTTTGAAGTTCTAGCTGGTCGGAATCAGAAAGACATGAGACCATTAGAATTGCAGTATCATAACCCGCTCGAAGCCAAAGTTGGTTGTACAGTTACTTTTGAACATGAACCTGAAATCGCTGGTATCAAATTTGTTGTTGAAAGCATTTCTGTCTACAAGACAAGGATTGGTTCAAAAGACTTCTTTCATACAGACTATCACCTCAAAGGAATCAGTCTTTATCACGACGACCCAGTGTGTTTGAGATTGCGGCTTTTATCCGATGATAAAGCTGACAACGGAATGCGAGTGCAAAAGTTGTATTTGCACAATGAAATGGAATACGATGAGACGTTTTACAAAGATCGTCTTGGCGATCCAAGCGGTGAAATTAAGCTTACGGAAGATGACGAAGGAAACGCTCTTGAGGAACCATATAAATATTGGCGTGTAGAAGATGTCATCGATCCATACAATTCTCGTTTGACTGTCCTGCGGGACGTAGACGGGGATGGAACCATCGACGATGAAGAACTTGAACACAAAGATGTGATTTACTGGGAGTATTCTCGTCTAACAGACGATGTAGCAGGCAATGAAATTACTGAATTCCTGACCGTTGAGATGGATAAGTCAACTGGTTATTTCAGGCTTCTTTGTGGAACATCTGTGATGCCGTCTCAAATTTCAGTGTTCTGAATCGCAAATGAAAGGTCCGTTGCGACCTTTCGTTTTTATTTTTGTATGTCATTGGATTAGGATAATTACATGTTTATATTGTTTTTGTTGCCGTTCGCCGTTGGATTTATCTCTTTCATTATTGTATCTCTGATCAAAAAAAATGGTCAGAAAAAATTTACTGCTGACAAGGATCATTGTCTTCCAATTTGTGAAGATTCAGAAAAGGTTTACAGCTTTGATAAGGCTGAAAATAAATTTAAACGGGGTTTCTCATGGTTGTGGCCGCTCTGGCCTCAGCTTCAGATCGATCCCACATCATCGAATGTAAATAAAGATTCAGAAAAAGATTTAGTAAAAGATTCAGAAAAGGTTTACAGCTTTGATAAGGCTGAAAATAAATTTAAACATGTTGCTACTTTAGGTGGCGATCGGGGTTTCTCATGGGTTCAGGTGAAGGACGCTGGACTCTGTCCTCAGCTTCACATCACTGCCAGCACTCAAAATCATGTTTCAATTACATCAGATGAATGGAACGATATTAAAGAAAAGATGAAACATAGAGAGTTTGTTGGATCGACTTCTAAAGAAAATTTCTTTATGCCGGAAGTTGGTCTAAATGAGTTTCGGATTTTGCCAATTTTGAACAGTTCTAATATCCATATTTTACGTCGTCAACATTATGTAAATTGCAAAGTTGCTCAATGTGGAAAACATTTTGATACATCTATAAAAAATAGATGGTCAGGCGAGTGTCCCTTATGTGATGCTTTTGAAAATGGAGATAACAAATCAAAGTATTTTAAGCCTACTGAAAAATTCTATTATAATGTCTTACATAATGGTGAAGTTAAGATGTTCTCCGCTGGCAGTGCTGTTCATCAGCAAATTGTACAAGGAATCGTTGGAAGCCTTGCAGAAGTTAACCCACTTGGAGACATCACAGATCCAGTAAATGGTAGAAATATAAAGATGACAACAAATATGGTTACGACCTCTTCCGGTCTTAGTTACCCTAATCACAAAATCAGTTTTTGCCCGCCATCGTCAATGGGTACAAAAAAATTCGTAGAAGAATCCATGAAAAGTTCATACGATCTGAATTTTGTTGCAAAATCTTGGAGCAAAACATCAGATGAATTATTGTCATTCAAAGCACAAGTTTGCTTTACATAGTTGCTCCAGTGACATACAATAAGTTTGTTTGGCAAAATTTCAACGCTGGAGAGTAACGTGAATCGTAATAAAGTTCGTGGAATGATCATCGGCGGAGCTATTGGCGATGCACTCGGAATGGCTGTCGAAACTTGGAGTCCAGAAAAGATCCTTGAGGTTTATCCTCAAGGTATCAAACGATTTATTCCTCCAACAAATCACAAGTGGTTTGATCCAGAGAAAACTCCGGCTGGAAGCACGACAGACGACACACAACTCACGCTTGCTACAATGCGTGGTTTTGTGATTGGTCAAAATCAAAATAAGGCAAATTCTGAACTAGATTTTGCTGACCATTACATGAAAGGCATAGCCGAGGCTCATTGTGATGCTATGAAAAAGACAACGGATGGCTGGGGACACACAACACGTGATGCCATCCGTCGTCTTTCCAATGGCGTTCACTGGACGCTCTCCGGAAAAACAACTGAAGCTAATCGTGGCACTGGCAATGGCGTGCCAATGAAATGCTCACCATTAGCGGCATGGTATGTATCTTCGATTGGAAAATCATTAATTGAATTTTTTGATTTTGACAAATTCTGTGTCGATTATTCAGCGATGACACATTACTCAAAGATGTCCGCTAAAGCATGTTATTGCCATGTAAATGCTGTTCATGTATGTTTGATAAACACGCCTTCAATTTTTAATCCTTCTGACTTTGCCCAAATTGTTTCACAATGTGCAGAAGAATTAAATAATGATGTATCTCATCTCAACGACGCTCCTGATAGACTTGAAACAAGAATGATGGATTTAATTCGTCTTTGCGACGATCTTCCATCTATGTCTCAAGAACAAATCATTACAGAATTTGGTAACGGTTCATGTTATGTCTATGACAGCTTGCCGTTTTCATATGCGTGGTTTTTGAAAAACCCGTTTTCTTTCCAAATTTTGGAGCAGGTAGTTATGGCTGGTGGAGATACTGACACTAACGCAAAAATGGTTGGCGAAATGTTGGGAGCATTGCATGGATTTGACGCCATTCAAACTTACATGCCATGGGCAATGGAAGAACTTATTGATTCCGATGAAATCTTGTCAGTAACTGATCAATTCTGCGATGCTTTCGGGATTAATTAACATGGAAAACAATAACACGTCGGATGCTGATGATCGAAACAAGCTTGTAACTCCTTGTGAAATAACAAAATTTGCATTATAACATGAAAATCGGTAATATCCCGATCGTCATGTATTCATATACTTTCAACGAATATGTTGTCCCCAATTTCATGCTAAAAACTAGGAATGGAGATCAATGGACTGTCGAATATGAGCCTTTGGATTCCACTCCTGTTATTCAAGGTTCTTTAGCAGGAACACTACATAATAACAGTGCTCCAGCCTCTGCTTTTATTTGTTTACGTGACGGAGGTGATTGGAAATTAAATGAACTTACAGGAGTGATAACTGCTGTGTTTGATGATGAGCCACATAGCGAACATTATCTTTATGTTAATTACGAGGCTGGAAATAATCATCAAAAAATTAATTGGTTGCAGGAGGGGTTTTGATTTCGACAAATGACACAACGATTTTGGCTATGCTAAGTCGCTATCCAGATATTTCAGTCGCAGAACAAGATGAATATATTTCTAAAATTCAATATGAAGAAAATATTCCAATTTGTTTGGCAGTGGTTGGAAGAATTTCCAAAGAAGAACTGACGCCTTCAGCAAGAGGCGTTTTTGATGAATTTTCAAGGTGGTCTGTAAATCGAACCAGAATGTTCAAAAACGAGCAAGTGTCAGATCGTTATCGCATGAAAGAAAATAGAACTGCGATTCGGATGGCACAGCTTCATCAGCAAGGAAAAATTTCTGATCAAGTAATGATGTTGTATGGAATTTCTGGTGATTTGCCAGAAAGAATAGTTTATGCACAACTTACCGAAACAGAAAAGCGAGAATTGTGGGAGGAACGAATGGTCAGTCGTCTTGGACCTCAATGGAGAAGGCATGTCAGTAATTTACCTGCCATATTCTGCGAAATACAACATGGCACTCACAACTGGCTTCAGGAAGGATTTTAATTCAACATTGTGTCAAAACAGTGGACAAGCTTATTTAAAACACTATAATCGTGTAAATTTGGAGATTCTTTAAATGAAGCTTTCAGACGCAGCGAAATCTGGAATCAGTAGATTGCGACGACCAATGTGGGCAAACAAAGACGCTTACTTAAAAATAGATCTCTTGGACGATGGCGTCATGGGACCGTGGTTCCATTTGTACGACCGAGGAATGCAAGAACTACTTGGTGAGCCAACTCCTCAAAGTTTTTTATCCACTCCAGACGCAGTACGTGATTATGTTGAATACTCCGGTGAATTAGACATGTCAGAAAAGATTTTGGTCGCAAAGTCTCAGGCATGAAACCTCTAAATTTTTAAGGAATTTCGTTATGGACAATAAAATTGTTCACATCATTGGCGGCGGAACTGTCAGCCATCTGGCATCCCATCTAGCAACTTGTGCTCCAGCTTATGGCGGCACTGCTCGTAGGCTCTATGAAATCTGCACTGGAAAGTTCTCCAAACTGGAGATCCGACTTCATCTTACAAAAATGGCAAACGCTGGTCGAGGCGATCTTGAAACAAATGGAGACATTGAGAGTCTGATCGACAAACTGATTGATGATGATCGAACTAGAATTATTATTTTGAATGCTGCGTTGGTTGATTTCGGCAGCACAGACGACAACAAGCACGGCGAGAGATATTCGACTCATAAAAACAAAGCCATCTCTTTAGAATTGTTTGCTCTTCCAAAAATTGTAATGAAGATTCGCAAGAAGCGAAAAGACATATTTTTAGTGGCATTTAAACAAACTTGCGGGCTGACTGAATCGGAGCAATATATTGCCGGACTCGATTTGTGTAAAAGAGCATCGTGTAATCTTGTTCTGGCAAATGATGAAAAGACACGATTGAATATGGTCATTACTCCTGAAGAGGCAAAATACCATGTGACTACCGATCGCATGGAGGCTCTTGTCGGTTTGGTTGAGATAGCAAAGTGTCGTAGTCATTTAATGTTCACTCGCTCAACAGTAGTGGCTGGCGATCCAATTCCGTGGAATTCTGAATTGGTTTATCCATCACTGCGTGCTGTGGTGGATTATTGCATCGCACAAAGAGCATACAAGCCATTCAATGGCTCTACCGCTGGACATTTTGCTTGCAAATTAGATGAAGACACATTCCTTACATCTATTCGCAAAACTGATTTCAATGATCTTCCAAAGAATGGATTGGTGAAAGTCATTACTGATGGGCCCGACAGTGTAACTGCTTATGGTGCAAAACCATCTGTTGGAGGTCAGTCGCAACGTATTGTGTTCCATGATCATATCGACTATGATTGCATCGTTCATTTTCACACCTTAATTAGACACGGCAGTCAAGTGCCCGTGGTTTCACAGCGTGAATTTGAGTGCGGGAGCCATGAATGTGGACGTAATGTGTCAACAAACTTAAAACGGTTTGGAAATTTAAGTGCTGTTTATCTCGATCAACATGGACCAAATATTGTATTTCATCATTCTGTTGACCCCGCTGAGGTTATCTCGTTCATCGAGGAAAATTTTGATCTATCGACCAAAACAGGAGGTTTTGTCAGCTTGTCTTCCTAGTCTGTAGATCATTTTCATTATTTTCTTTTTTCAACATTACGGAATTTAAAATGTTTTGGTTAGCTTTGTTGGTTTTGTTTATTATTAGCATATTTGCATACATCTTTATTGCAATTATTACAATGAAAACGAAACCACGATCGAAATATTCTGTTGTGCATTATGATGGATGGGGAGATTTTAGGATGGTTCATACATCTCAACTAAACCATGATGATGACAAATCTGTCGATGATGACAAATCTGTCGATGATGACAAATCTGTCGATGATGACAAATCTGTCGATGATGACAAATCTGTCGATGATGACAAATCTGTCGATGATGACAAATCTGTCGATGATGACAAATCTGTCGATGATGACAAATCTGTCGATGATGACAAATCTGTCGATGATGACAAATCTGTCGATGATGACAAATCTGTCG
>Ga0209284_10000484_pt1 | contig 65029 bp, 56 predicted proteins | sample FRY03_FD_187211 | JGI IMG/M metagenome (GOLD analysis project Ga0209284, IMG submission 187211) | Freshwater microbial communities from Lake Fryxell liftoff mats and glacier meltwater in Antarctica - FRY-03 (SPAdes) (version 2) | ecosystem: Environmental > Aquatic > Freshwater > Ice > Glacier...
CAGTAAGTTGAGAAATTGTTCGTGATGCGTTGACATAGGCGCTTACTCGGAACGAATTTTCCCCAAGTAATTCCATTAGTACGCCAATTTCAGATAAAGCCTGTGCTACTTGTTGATTATCCATGGGCGAATCTCCAAAAAAGTTTTTATTCTTACAGTAAGGTAAAGCATTGTAAGGCGGATTTCAAGCTTGGGAGGAATAAAAAAAGCCGTGCCTTGGTGGGGCACGGCTTCGAGTTCATTTTTAGAGAACTAATTTATGCTGCTTCGCGGATTCTTTCCATTTGTTGGTAGGGATGCATCATCACTTCGAAAGCTGTGACGATTCGATCGTTACCTCTTCCATCGATGAGATACCTTCCGCATCGCGACATGGATTGTCGTTCGAGGTTATCATCAAGAAGATCCACAACCGCTTCACGAAGGATGGAAGGGTTGAGGGTTTCGTGCCAGCCTAGGCAAGCGGCAGCCCCTTCTTCTTCCAATCGAGTTGCAGTGGGCCAATGGGCTTCGTTTTGCACGATGATGAGCTGGGGTAAGCCGATACATGCGAATTCGAGAGACCAAGAATTGCCCGCAGTAATAGCAAAGTGGGCGCGGGACAATTTGGGAGGGATTTCTGAGGGTTCGGTGAATACCCCTATTTTCCCGTCCGACTGTTCTGCAAGTTTTCGCAGTTCATCAATGTTTGAATAATAAGACCTTGCAAGGATATCAACCCGGCTTACCTTTGGGGTGTTTATCAATTGCTTGGCGATTTTCCCTGCTTGGTTGTTCGGATCGTAATCACCGAGGGCAACTACCGCTTTGTAAGGCGGCAAGGGTTCCTGAGATCGTAGGGCCCGGACCCTGCGGATTTCCGAGCGGACAAGTGCGTAGCGCTCGCCTGCAAGGATCTGAGTGCCTTTGGGGATATCGTAGGCTTCGATAGATGGCCCAAGCAGCGGGTTGAAAACAATGTTTGAGGGGAAATCGCCTTGGGCAAGGTGATCGACCGAAACAACCATGACGCCTGAATCTTTTAATGTTGCGAGATATTCGCCTGTTGAATTGGGGGAATCAACAAAAATAGCAGAGGCTTCGATTCTGCGCGATTCTTGGAGTACTTCTGCCAAGTCTTCTGCAGAGCCTAGGGGTGCGCTTGCTTCCATCCATTCAAAGCCTGCCCTTTTGATTTGAAAACCAAGAGAGCCTGGGTTGAAAGAGGAAAGGAAAAAAGCTTGTCGCCTTCTTCTTTGTAGGGCTGCTGCTAAAACTAGGCATCGAGTCATTTGCTCGTAACCTTGTTCGGGATTTGCATCAACGCGAATAATAACTGGTGCTCGGGTCATCTTCCTGTTCCATTGGAAAATTATGATGTAATGGTCGCTAAATGCGACCCCATTTACGCAATCTTCTTTGCAAAACTGCCAAGAAGAATCACGACGGAAAAGGTGTCCAGCCTTTCCCGGCCTCATCTATGCCATTGAAAAGACGCATCTTTCCTTCTGGCATTTCACTGAACATCAACGGTGCAAATCTAAGAGGTCGACTCAGGGATGCGGTCCCCTAAGTTGGGTAGGAACGGAAGAATTGTAGTTGCGGCTAGAAGCTGCTTCCATGCTCTTCTTTAATCCACGGCCAAGTCACAAGCATCATGCTTGATCCATCCCAGGCCGCTGCCTACCGAAGTCATTGCTTTCACACGTTGACTCCCGACAATTTAGATATTACTTCACACGGCAGAGAAAAAAAAAGCCCAATATTTCATATCAGTTCTTGTGGTAATCAAGGCAAGGTGGGAAGGCAAAACCTTGGTTTTTACCGTATAATATTGCCTATTTTGATAGTCGCCTATCTGTGGATTTGGTCTTGCTATTTCTGGATGCTGTGCAGGGGAAGATTTTACTTTCAGCCCTTTATTAAATCATGGCAATTGAAAATCCAGGCGGTAGAATATTAAATCTTGCTCTGGTTAGAATTTGTATTCTAGTTGGCCAAGTTGTTCCCGCCTGAAGTGTTTTCCCTAACTTTTTTGGAGATATTTTATTATGAGAGCTCAATGGTTTCTGGGCGCAGTTTCAATCTGTTGGATGGGATTTGTTTCCTTTGCCAACGCTGAAGTTAAACTGCCTAAGATTTTTAGCAACAGCATGGTTTTGCAACGCGACCGGGCTGTTCCCTTTTGGGGCTGGGACAATCCCGGTACCGAGGTTACTGTTGCAATCGGTGAGGCTTCCGCAAAGGCTAAGGCTGATGCAAATGGCAAATGGACCGTTCAACTTCCTGCTATGAAAGCAGGCGGCCCTCATATCGTTAAAGTCGAAGGCTCTTCCAAGGTGGAGTTTAGCGATGTGCTTTTTGGCGAAGTTTGGCTTTGCTCCGGGCAATCCAACATGGAATGGACCGTTGCTTCTTCACTTAACTCCAAGGAAGAAATTGAGCGGGCTAAGTATTCCACCATCAGGCATATCAAAATACCCCTTGTTCCTGCTGATAAACCTCAAGCAGATTTTAAAAGTGGAAGCTGGCAAGTTTGTTCCCCTGCAACTGCTGGCAACTTTACTGCAGTAGGTTATTTCTTTGCAGTGAATCTTCAAAAAGAATTGAATGTTCCTATCGGATTAATTGGCTCAAATTGGGGTGGTACTCGCATTGAACCTTGGACAAATCCCGAAGGCTTCAACAGTGTTCCGGCTCTTAAAGATATTTCCTCTAAATTGGCCACCTTCCCTACAAAGAATGCCCAAGGTGCTGTTGCAAATCAATCCCCATTGGCATTGTACAACGGCATGATTGCGCCTTTAGTTCCTTATGCAATTCGTGGCGCCCTTTGGTATCAGGGTGAATCCAATAATGGTGAAGGCATGCTTTACTTCGAAAAGAAGAAGGCTTTGATCCATGGCTGGAGAAAAGTTTGGAACGATGAAGTAATGCCTTTCTATTTCGTTCAGCTTGCCCCCTACGATTACGACAGAAAAATGGTGGATGGCAAACCAGCAACTTCCGGGCTTCCTTACCTCTGGGAAGCACAAACTGCTACGCTTAAAATCCCTTATACAGGCATGGCAGTTACTACCGACATCAGCAATTTGAAGGATATTCACCCGAAAAATAAGCAGGATGTTGGTAAAAGGCTGGCTCTTTGGGCGCTTGCGAATACTTATGGAAAAAGTGATTTGGTTTATTCAGGCCCACTGTATAAATCGATGAAGGTATCGGGCAATAAGATCGAGCTAGAGTTCAACCATGTTGGTGGTGGGCTTATTTCTCGTGATGGGAAACCCCTTTCCTTCTTTACAATTGCGGGCGATGACAAAAAGTTTGTTGATGCCAAGGCTGTTGTTGTTGGTAAATCGATCATCGTAAGTGCAGAAGGGGTAACCAATCCTGTGTCTGTGCGATTTGGCTGGCATGAAGAAGCAGAACCTAATCTTTCGAACAAAGAAGGTTTGCCTGCTTCCCCATTCAGAACCGATGACTGGAAGTAAACTTCTTAATATTAAATTTAAACGCTCGGGGAATTGATCTTCCTCGGGCGTTCATTAATTAAGCCTTGTTTGAAGCTAATCGAATACGCTCGGGGTTTTGGCGGATTTTTAAAATGATGAACAGCATTAGCAAGATCCAAATCATTACCGCTTGGGTAAGTAATACATGCCTAACGGTGAAAAGATCTGCCAATGGGCCAGCAAGAAAATTACCCAAGGGAACCATGCTGCATAGCATCATGCTCCATACTCCAAGAACCAAACCACGATGGGTACTGCCCGCACCTAATTGAACCAATCCTTGGCTTGTTGCAAAAAACAGGATCATTCCCGCGCCAAATAAAACCGCACAGGGCAGTGCAAAAAAAATAGAGTTAGAGACCCCCAAAGTAAATAAGCCTGCCCCTGCAAGCAGCATTCCCAGGGCTTGCGAAATCCCCTTTGAGGCTTTATTGCCCAGTATCGCAAGAATTAATGCAGAGAAAAGCGCGCCTCCTCCGACCCCGCTCAACAAAGTCCCGTAGGCTTCTTGCCCTAATCCCAGTTCTTTTTCCACGAAGCCCGGCAATAGAGCGAGCAAGGGCCATCCAAATAGTGCCATTCCCCCTGCTATGCATATGACCAAAACCAGATCTGATCGGGCAAGGATAAACTTTAACCCATCGAATAAAGAGGCATTAATTCGCTGCGAGGGTTCTTGAAACATGGTGGCTTGGTTCATCATTCCCAAGGCAAGGATCAAAAGTAGATAACTGAGCGTGTTTACAAGAAAGCATGCTTCGGGGCCATAGTTTGCAAGCAGGAATGCGCCAATGGCAGGGCCCGCAAGCCTCGCAAGGTTGAATTGGAGTGAGTTAAGCGCAACTGCATTGAAAAGATCCTGCATGCCCACCATTTCAACAAGGAAAGTAAGCCTTGCAGGCAGATCAATTGCGTTGATCACGCCCCAAACAAGGGAAAAGCAAAGCAGGATATAGGGAGAGGTGAAACCGAGATAGGCCGCAAGAAAGAGTGAAAGGCTTTGTAGTGAAAATAGGATCTGGGTGATGAGGATGATTTTTTTTCTAGGAAATTGATCCGCAAGCCTACCACCCAAGGGGCCAAGGAAGCAACCGGGCAAGATTTGAAATGCTGCAATAAGCGAGGGCCAAAGCGATTGCTGTTGAGCACTGTAGGCGAGCCACATTAATGCCGTGGTCTGCGTCCATGATCCTGTAAGGGAGAGAAGTTGTGCAAAGAAATAAAAGCGATAGTTGCGATGTTTTAGCGAGCAAAAGGCGCCAGATTTACTTTGATTAGGCACTGATTCGCTCATGCCTGTTCGCTTTTATTGGGTGATTGCTGGTGCATAAGATCGATCATTTGTTCTAGAATTTCGAGGTGTTTACTGTTTTTAAGATGATTGATCTTTTCTAGCAGCCTTCGTTTTCTTTCAAGTCGGATAACAAATGCCTCTAATGATGAAGTGTTGAAATTGCCCGATTTCTGGAACAACACCAGTTCATCTGCATCCTTCGAAGAAAGGGTTCTGGCGCGTTCTGGATTTCGTTCGATCCAAGATTTTAGATCTATCTGATAGGCCTGATCTTGTAGCCTTTGAAAGTGCTTGCCTAATTCTGGTGTATTGGATTGCCTGATATGGGCTAGTAGAAAGTCGAGTGGTCGATGGTGCAGATCATGAACAGAAATGCCCAAGGCACGAGCGCATGATTCAACCGTTGCGTTTCGAAGCTTGAATGCGGCGCCCAATAGAATCTTTCTGATGGTGTGCCTGTTTAGCCTAGTGATGCGTGCGAATTCCTCTTGATTCCAACCTCGTTCTTCAACGAGAGAAGAAATTTTGTTTTGGAGGGTGGGGGTGTTATCTTCACTGTTCATAATGAAATTATAAATGAATTGTGACGGATTTTAAATACTCTTCGCAGAATAAACCTTCATGCGATGGGTTTGGTCGTTCCATTGGAAATGGCCCTGGGCATATTTTTGCGCCAACTCGATGTAACGAAGCGAAATGCCCCTACTGATTTTAAGATCTTCTTCAGTAACTTCCCTTATAATCTTTGCGGGAACCCCTGCCATCATGGATCTTCGTGGTATTTTTTCATTCTGCCGCACAACTGCGCCCGCAGCGATAATACATTCTTCTCCAATAATACTGCCCGAAAGAAGGATTGCGCCCATGCCGATCAGGGTGCCTGCACCCACTTGTCTACCATGGAGAATGGCTTTATGCCCAACGATGACATTTTCTTCGATTACTTGTTCGCATTGGTATTCGCAGTGAACCATAGAGGAATCTTGAATGTTGGTACCTGCCCCTATCCGGATGGGCGCAACATCGCCCCGGATGATGGTTTGGAACCAAATAGTTACATTTTTCCCGAAGGTTACATCGCCTGTGATTACAGCATCATCTGCAATATAAAAGTGATCATCCATGGTAAAGCATCCTTGGGTAACTTAAACAATTATGGCGAATGGAAGAGGAAACACTAAAACAATAAGAGCTTGGAGTTTTATTTATCATGGCATAGGAAATACAGCAATGTCTACCCGGGTGGTTGTTTTTCCCTTTGATCTATTTGGCAACTCCGGTGCGGCCGAGGGGGCCAAGATTTTAGCAGATGAAATCCGGGAAATCCTCAGGGACTCTTTTTGTGAAACCGTCACGACTCGCGCACTTGCATGGCGTGACCATATCCGACTGCGAGAGATTTCGCTCGATAATTTTTCTAAATTGAAAAACTGGAGGCATTCTGCCTCTAAATGCTTAGATTCCATCAGGGCCAAAAATCAAAAATTCATCTGGCTTGGGGGTAACCATCTTGCCTGCCTCCCTGTTTACGATCATTTGTGCGAGACTAATACTTTGGTGCTTCAGTTTGATGCCCATTTAGATATCCATCACTTTGATAACACCTTGGAGACCCCCTCACATGGGAATTTTGTTCTATTTGCCAAACGCCCGCTATTGCCTATTGTCAATGTGGGGCATCGTGAACAGTTACTAACAAAAGATCATATCGAAACATTCTTTCAAGATAACATTTCTGCAATCGATATAGCGGTCAATCCAGAGTTGGCGTTTCAAAGAATTATGGCTACGGTCAATAAAGCAGAGCGAATATTCATTGATATTGATTGTGATGTGATGGATGCCGCATTTTTTCCTGCAACAGGCAGGCCTGTTCCTCTGGGATTAACACCGATGTTTCTGACTAGGATCATGGAAGCGATCGAGCCTAAGAAAATCGTGGGGGTAGGATTTAGTGAATTTGATCCCTCGCGGGATGATAAAGATAAAAGCCTTGCGTTGTTAATATGGTGGGTGGAGCGCTTTTTCTTGCGTTGGTATGAATAATCGAATCAAGTAGTGTAATAAGTTTTCGTTTTGGTATTTAAATGCGAGGCATTGGACTATTCATGAACCATCAATTTCGTTTGAAAGTTGAAGATACCGCATTATTGGTAGTGGATTTACAGGAAAAGTTGCTGCCTAAGATAATACAGGCGGATGATGTGGTTCGGAATGCTTCATTTTTGGTAAACGCGGCGAAAGTTCTTGGCGTTCCTGTGATTGCAACCGAGCAATACCCAAAAGGGTTAGGGCCAACGGTTGAGCCAATAAGGGGGCTGCTTGATAAGGTTTGGGAAAAGCAGACTTTTTCTGCGGTAGGCGAGGGTGGGGCCATTGATTTCTTAAAATCGGATGCCCGAATCAAAGTGGTTGTGGCAGGGATTGAAGCTCATATTTGCGTCATGCAAACTGTGCTAGATCTTTTAAACCAAGGATTTCATGTGTTTGTATGTGTCGATGCGGTCTCAAGCCGATATGCTATTGATGTCAAGATTGCGTTAAAGCGAATGCAGCAAGCAGGCGCAATTTTGGTAACGGCTGAAACTTGTGTGTATGAATGGCTTGAAACAGCAGCCAATCCTGCATTTAAGCAAATCAGCGCAATGGTTCAGGAAAGAATGAGACAAATTGGCCCCCATGGGAATGTCTCATTAAAAAAGTAACATTATAGATTTGGACGAAACTATGCAAATTCCAGCGCCATTACAACCATCCTCCAGGCTACTTTTAGGGCCCGGCCCCAGCGATGCTCACCCAGCAGTACTGCGAGCTATGGTTAACCCTCTGATGGGGCATTTAGACCCTGAATTTGGTTTGATTATGAACCAAGTGCAAGAAATGCTTCGGGCTGTACTACAAACCAAGAATAAAGTCACCCTACCTATAAGTGCAACAGGTATGGCAGGTATGGAATGCTGCCTAGTCAACTTGTTGGAACCTGGTGACAAGGTCGTGGTTTGCGCAAAAGGTTTCTTTGGGCACCGTATGATTGATGTTGCGGGCAGAACTGGTGCAGAAGTGACCACCATTACGGTACCATGGGGCAAAACTTTTTCTGTTGAACAAATTCGAGAGGTAGTTTCCCGAATCAAACCTAAGGCTTTGGGGTTGGTTCACGCAGAAACCTCTACCGGTGCTTTGCAAGCCAACATCAAGGAAATCGCAGATATCTGTCATGAGCATGGCACACTTTTAATCCTTGATGCGGTAACTTCGTTGGGTTGCATAGAATTAGACATTGATGGATGGGGTGTTGATGCGGTTTACAGTTGTTCGCAAAAAGGGCTGGGTTGCCCCCCCGGGATGTCGCCTGTTTCTTTTAGCGATCGTGCGGTTGAAGTAATCAAGGCGCGTAAAAGTAAAGTTCAGAGTTGGTATTTAGATATGACAACAGTAATGAGCTACTGGGGTCAAGACCGTGCTTATCATCATACTGGGCCAATTAGCATGGTGTATGCGATTCACGAGGGGTTGAGGTTGGTGCTTGAAGAAGGCTTGAAAACCCGTTGGGATCGTCATTGGAGAAACCATCGTGCTCTAATGGTTGGCCTTGAAACACTAGGGCTTAGCTACACCGCCGATTCATCTTGCCAAATGCCCCAGTTGAATGCGGTAAAAATTCCAGAAGGAATTGAAGACATCAAAGGTAGAAAGTTTCTTCTTGAAAAGTTTGGTATCGAAATTGGTGGTGGCTTGGGTGATTTCAAAGGCAAAGTATGGCGCATTGGATTGATGGGTTATAATAGCAAGCCCGCCGCGGTTTTACTTGCCCTTGCTGCTATTGAGCAGGCCCTTGCCAATCAGGGATTCAAGGTTAATCCGGGTGCTGCGGTTGGTGCTGCCAATATGTTTTACGCCCAGGTTTAATTCTTAGGGGTAGCCTAGGTCTCGGTATAGCTCCTTATCACGAGGTTCCTCATGCTTGCAGGACAGGAGTTCGGCCCATTCATAATCGAAAAGACGCTTGGTAGTGGCGCCATGGGTGCCGTTTACCTTGCTCGTTATATTAAAAATAACCACCGTGTTGCTATCAAGATTATGTCTTCTGCTATCAACAGCAATGCGAGTAGCTCGCTGGTGGCACGGTTTGAGCGTGAAGCGGAAATATTAAAGCATCTTAATAATCCTAATATTGTTCGGTTGTTTGGCATAGGTAAGTTTAAAGGCTTGCGTTATTACGCAATGGAAGTGATTGATGGCGATACACTGGAAGCCATTCTTGCTAGGAAGGGTGTTTTTTCGTGGGACGAAACGATTGAGCTTGGCAAGCAAATTTGCAATGCGCTGCAGCATGCCCATGATAACGGGGTGATTCATAGAGATATAAAACTTTCGAATCTGATGGTTACGAAGCAGGGGGTTTTAAAGCTAACCGACTTTGGAATCGCCAAGGATTTGGATGGCACTTTGTTAACGGGTGCGAATTGTGCGATAGGAACTGCAGCATATATGTCGCCCGAACAATGTAGAGGTGAAAGTGCGGTGACGGGGAAGTCGGATTTGTATTCCTTGGGCGTGGTGTTGTTTGAATTGTTGACAGGAAAAAGGCCTTTTCGGGGTGATAATGCGGTTGAGTTGTTTTTGCATCATGTGCAATCTAAACCCGAAAGACCTTCCCGCATCAACTTAGAGATCCCAAAATTTTTGGATACTTTGATTTTGCATCTGCTGGAAAAGAATGCAGATGATAGGCCGTTAAATGCCAGTGTGGTTGCAAAAATATTGGAAGAAATCCGAGTAAAGGTATTGGCCCAGACCAGCGTGGGGGAAGACCTCGCAAGAAGTTATGCCGATGGCACTGGCCTTACCAAAACTTCGGAGCGTCGCAAGGCGCGCAAACTTCTTGCCCGCACCGGAAAAAAAGAAGAGGGCACTCCTTGGTTCAGGTCTTGTTTGTTTGTCTCAATCATGATGCTTGTTGTTATCTTTGGTTTTAGTTGGACTATGTACGAGATTTTCATCCGCACCCCTTCTGCTAAATCGTTGATTGCTTCTACGGATAAATTGATCAAAGCCAATTCTAGGGAAGAGGCACGGGAAGGCCCCATTGCTGATTATCTGAAATACTATTCTGATTTGAATGTTGATGGATCCAAGAAGATCAAGAGACTTGCGGATGAAATTGATGTGGAACAATGCGAGGCACTCCTGAGGCAGTATTTGAAGATTACCGCAAAGAACTTTAAATTCGGAGTTCAGGACGAAGTGGAAGGCAAAGCATTTGAAGCTATCAGCCTAGAAACTGAAGGCAAGTTTGATGATGCAGACAAGGCTTGGGCCGCGATTGCCCAGAATTACAAGGGTAGGTGGGTTGTGCTTGCAAATAACAGACGCAAGCTTTTCGCCTCGCAGGAAAAGTTTGAAGAAATCTGGAATGATTATATCCGATCAATCAGAGATTCAGGAAATACTCCCGATTTGCCTGATTCTCTTGTAACTACCTTCCTAGCTTTCAGAACCGAATCGGTAGGCGATAACGCTTTGGCCATTGCTCGTTATAAAGAATGCAAAGAGAAATTTGAAAAAGATACGGATCGTGCATGTCTGTTTGATCCAGTGTTAAGGCATCCTTATCTACTTTGCAATCGTAAAATCAAGGAGTTGGCTGGTCTGGTTAAAGGCGATCCCGAGGGTGAAAGAAACAAACTTATTGAAAAATCACTTGCCAATGCGGCTTCGCCCATGGCACTTCTCCTTGATGCTAGATTTAACTGTTTGAATATACTTGCAGTCTATTCGGATCAGAAAGGCATTAAGAAATACCTTGATGATGCCAATACCATTCTTAAAAAAATCAATGCAGAGTTGAAGCAGTAGCAGTACTTATTTTAAGGAAAAAGTAGCAATGCAAAGATCGAAAAGCAAGAGCGCATTTGACAGGGCTAAGGGCCTAATTCCTGGTGGGGTTAATAGTCCTGCAAGGGCTTTTGGTGGGGTAGGTGGCACCCCGATCTTTATCGATCACGCTGCAGGGCCTTATCTTTTTGATATTGATGGCAACAAATACATCGATTTTATTGGCTCTTGGGGGCCGATGATTTTAGGGCATGCACACCCCAAGGTGGTAGAAGCGATTCAAAACACTGCGCTCAAGGGCAGTAGTTTCGGCGCCCCTACGGAAATGGAATCTCAGATGGCGGAGCTTATCATTTCGATGGTTCCTTCTATTGAAATGGTTCGCATGGTTAATTCTGGCACTGAGGCGACAATGAGTGCCCTAAGGCTGGCGCGGGGATATACGGGCCGCGATTTAATTATCAAGTTTGCTGGTTGTTATCATGGTCATGTGGATAGTCTTTTGGTGCAAGCGGGTTCTGCTGCAACGACACTTGGGGTGCCGAGTAGCCCTGGGGTTCCCAAGGGATGTACCGCAGACACAATAGTGCTTCGATATAATGATATTGAAGATCTTAAAAATACTTTTACTAAAATGGGCGATAAAATTGCCTGTGTTATTCTAGAACCTGTAGCCGGAAACATGGGCCTAGTCCCCCCTTCTTCTGAATTCCTTAAGGAACTTCGAGCCCTTACCAGACAGTTTGGAGCTGTTCTAATTCTCGATGAAGTGATGACAGGATTCAGACTTTCTTCGGGTGGGGCTCAGGTACTATTAGGTATCGAACCCGATCTTACCGCATTGGGTAAGATTGTTGGGGGTGGTTTGCCTGTTGGTGCCTATGGCGGGAAAAAAGAAATCATGGCGCAGGTCATGCCCTCGGGGCCCGTTTACCAAGCTGGCACGCTTTCAGGTAACCCCTTGGCAATGGCGGCCGGGATTGCAATCCTAACGGAACTTAAGAAAAACCCGCCTTATGAAAAACTGGAAAAGTATGCCCAGCGCTTAGAACTTGGGCTCAATGAGGCTGCCTCATCTTTCAAAATACCCCATGTTATCAACCGAGTGGGGAGTATGTGGACTTTCTTTTTCACCTCAATTCCTGTTACCGATTACGATTCTGCCAAATCCTGTGATACCAAAATGTTCGCCAAGTTTTTCTGGGCCATGATGGATCGCGGCGTTTATTTGCCTTGCAGTCAGTTCGAGGCGGCTTTCAATTCCGTCCTGCATGACGAAGCAATCATCGATTTAACCCTCAAGGCTGCCCGGGAAGCGTTTGCCGAAATTAACTCTTAGGTAGATTGACGAACCCTGTAAATTTATGTCGATTGCCCGACTCTTGGGGGTATGATTTCTAAAAATCAGGGCTTGGTCTTATAATTTCACTAGAGAAAAACTTTTATAACGAGTAAGTTATGTATAGTTTTCCTTTACCTTTTGACGCTTTGTGCGGAGACTTTTCGCATGTGGACTGTAACTGTTGGTTTGACCTGTCTTTTGGCAATATTACCCGAGCAATCCGGGAAGATTTCTATTGATAACCCTAGGATGTTGCATGGCGTACCCGGTTTACCCCGTGCCTCCAATAAATTTGTACATGGCGATTCCTTCTACCTTGCCTTTGATATCAAGGGCGTTCAAAGTGATCCCGAGGGCAAAGTTACTTATTCCTTGCTGACGGAAGTCATGGTGAATGGTAGGTTGGAATTTAAACACGAATCCAAAGACATTGAAGCAATTGATTCGCTAGGCGGGAATGTACTTCCTGGGTTTACCCAGTTAAATATTGGGTTAGATCAGCCAGATGGCAAATATACCGTTAAAGTTACTGCAACAGAAAAGAAAACCAAGGCATCAGCTTCCTTAGTTCAAGAGTTTATGCTGGGCAAGGGCGAACTAGGCATTGTTCGTGTTCGCACCACTGCAGATCGGGACGAAAAGGTTCCGATTTCTGTGTTTACTACCGGAGAATCTGTGTGGCTCAATATGTCGATTGTTGGTTTTGCACGCGACAAGGCGAAGCAACCCAATCTTAAAATTAGCATGGAAATTATCGATTCAGATGGCAAACCCACGGTGCAAAAGCCACCGGTTGCCGAGATTTCAAAGGATGTGGCTCCTGAGCTGGATTTAGTGCCTTTGCAATTTTATATCTCCTTGAATAGGTCTGGAAAATTCACGGTCAAACTTAAGGTTGTAGATCAGGTTTCAGGTAAAACTTCTTCCTTGGATCTTCCGTTGGAAGTTACTAAGGCAAAATAGTTCCTTGCTTTGATTTTTATTTCGTTCAAGCGTATAATGTAAAAGTCGATTCTTTTGCGAGGCAAATCATGAATTCTTGCAGATCAGGTGTTGTTGGAAAAGCTTTATTGGTACGGTTGCTTTTTGCAGTTTCCTTAGTTGGATTGGTAACTGTCTGGTATTCTTCTGATTATGCGTTTGCAGAGTTCAAACAATTTTTCAAGAAAAAGCGTATTGTTTACGAAGAATCTAAAAAGACTCCCCTTGCGCGTTGTGCTAGTAAAGATGGCTCTCTTCTTGTTTTGGAACAAGGGGCTTCCAATTGGAAATTTGCTAAGAATGCAGATGAACTTTTTGCAGGTGATTTAATTCTTTCGGGTGCTGGCGCAGCCATTGAAAATCTAGACAAATCAGTCAAACTTACTTTCCGTGGTGATATTGCAGGCAACTCCCCATTACCTATCAGGGAAACTGCAATCAGATTGCTTTCCAACAAAGAAGGTGTTGATTTTTCTGTTGATTTTGAACGGGGACGCATCGAACTTACTAATACTAAAGAAATGGGTTCTGTAACTTGCCGAGTTACTTTGTTTGATGATGTAGAGCATGGGCAAGTGAAGTTGATTGAACCGGGTTCCACTTGCTCCTTGGAGGAGCTTGGCCGTTGGCCCAAAGGTACGCATTTTAAACCCCAAAACAACGATCTGGCCCGCCGCCCTGTTTATGATTTGATTTATATTGCACTTAAAGGTACTAGTGAAGTTTCGGATCATGGAGCTACACACTTTATGTCGGCGCCCCCTGGCCCTGCGATGCTTTCATGGAATAGTGCAGATGGATCTTATCCCATCAAATCTAAACTCGAAAAGCTTCCTGAGTGGACTTTGCCTCCAAAACTTTCCAACCCTGTTGTTAAAGACAGAATGGGTGCGGTTTTAAAATTCAGGGATCAATTCTTAAGTGGAAAACCTCTTCCCGAAGTTCTTACCGCAATGGCGATTTCCGAGTCCGAAGCTGACCGCTTTATTGCAGTTAATTTGATGCTTGCAACAGATAATCTCGATTTGTTCTTTAAAGTAATGACCACCACTAATAAAAACGATGTTATCGAAAATGGGATTATTGGGCTTAGACATTGGATTGGCCGAAAGCCAGGCCAAGATTTAAAGCTTTATGAGTTCATGATTTCTGCACGCCACTATAGTAAAATGCAGGCGGAGATATTTATTGATCTGCTGCATTCTTTTGGCGATGATGAGCTAAAAGAACCCGAAATATTTGAAGCATTGATTGGTTATCTCGGAAGTGATAAAGCGGGGATTCGGGCCCTTGCAAACTGGCATTTGCATCGTCTGGTTCCCAAAGGCCGTGATATTAAATTCGATCCGATTGCCCCTGATGCAGAGCGAAAAGAAGCTATTGTAAAATGGAAAAAGCTGGTGCCCAAAGGCACTTTGCCTTCCCGTTCGATTAATTAACCTTGTTGCATGAATCAGTAATTTATCCAAAATTTAGGTGAATCATGATTACTAAAATTACTAGCAAGTTTATTCTTGGTGCTTTATTTGGCATAACTTTTTTAGGCCAACAGGCGTTAGCACAAGTTCCCGGCGCAGGCGGGCAAGCTAACTCTCCCCCTGTTCCACGCATTGCCCAGCCAATTGTAAATACCTATGCCCAATTTTCTGGCGGAGGCGGAGGCGGTGGTGGTGGTGGCGGCTATGGCGGTGGTGGTTTTGGTTTCGGTGGAGGAGGAGGCGGTGGCGGTGGTGGTGCGGGTAGCTATTTTCAAGGCGTTTCTTCTATGACTAACGCAAATGCCCAGTATTATTTCACCACTCAGCAGGCTCGCTTGGGTAAAGAACAGGTTGAAAACGCAAAGGTTGCTAACAAGCGTGCTAAATTTGATGAAGATATGTACGAAAAAGCCAATACGCCAACTAGGGCTGAATTGGATGAAAAAGATCGCCAAGAGGCCCTTCGCCTTGCCAGAAATAATCCTGCCAATGGCGATATTTGGTCTGCCAAAGCTTTGAATACGATTTTCAATTCGATTCAAAAAACAGAAATTACAAATAGGGTAAAGGGCCCTTCGCTAGCAATTTCTGAAGAAATTTTGAGGCATCTCAACCTTACCACGGGCACTGCCGCTGGCAGTGTTGGTATTTTCAAAAACGGTGCTGATCTTACTTGGCCCATGGTATTACGCGGCCCCGAATTTAAAGCCCCACGCGATAATATTAACCGTATTTCTCCTGAAGCTGTTCGTCAGGCTTCTTCGGGCAGCCTTGAACCCGATACCTATAAAAAGTTTAAAGATGCAATTAGCGACCTTGGTGAGATTATTAACAATATGGCTGCTGATCTTTCTCCGGGGGATTATATTCAATCGAAAAGATTTGCCAACAATCTTGATGAGGGTGTGAAAAATCTTTCTGAGCCCAATTCGGTAAATTATTTAAATGGTCGCTGGAGTGCCAAAGGTGGAACGGTTGGCGCTTTGATGGATCATATGACTAGCAATGGCTTACGCTTTGCCCCCGCTGTTGAAGGCGACAGGCCCTTTTACACTTCTTTTTATAATCTGCTTACAGGTTATGACGCAGGGTTAAGTTCATTGGTTGGAAAGTAATAATCGGTAAAAAAAGTTTATTCATCATCAATTTTAATGGAAGAACTTAGGGCTTGCATTGCGGGCCCATATTTTTCGATCTCCAAATCGCTTACCTGGCTTAATATTAGAATCGTACCTTCTTGGCTATAAACACACCGCGTTTTACAATTATTGCCCAAATCTAAACTGAAGAATTGAATGTTATGGCCTATGGAGGGCTGCCCGCAAAAATCTTCGATTACAGGATCGAATTCAAGGCCGGGGTAATCGTTTTTAAGTGCTTGCAAAGTCGCATCTGCCAACTCTTCAGAGTCTGGCATATCTTGATCGCAAACAATTAAAATAAAAGCGGTTCCTGGGCTTTGGATGGTAATGCCCCATCCATTTTCATTTTCTTCGCGCTCCAAATTCCAAGAAGCGGGATATTGAAACTTTAGCCCATCACCATCATAAGATTTGGACATATCTAAGTCCCGAGAGTTTTATAAAGATGCAGGAGGAGGGACTTGAACCCTCACGGAGTTTTCACCCCTTCGGATTTTCTTACCACTATAGCTTACGCCACCCACACTTGTGGTTTGTGGTCTGGACTTTCCCTTGACCATAGCCCTTTCAGGCTTTAGGCCTCAGCCACCAAGTCTCTACACCTTCATGGAAATAAACCCATGCTTGGCTCGGGATTGCCGGCACTTTTGGTGCTCCGGTTTCCCCGACTTCGACTGAATTCACACGGGAGGTTTCCCTTCCCGGTGCTCAAATTAATAAGTCCGATGCGTCTGCCGATTCCGCCACTCCTGCATCAAATGATAATTTATATGTTTTCCCGCCAATAATCAAGCGGTTGAAAGAGTTTGAAATACCAAACAAAAGCTCTGCCCCTGAAAATGGGGTCTTAAACCTGCTCTTTTTTATATTCCTGCCTTTTAAGTCTGCGCTCTGCTATTTCTTCTTTAAATAGCGCAACGACTTTCCGCTTAGCAATTCTATCCGCAAGCCTTGGTAAAAATCTGCTGACAAATGACATTAGTTTTCCGTTTGCTGTCAGGCTTACTTCATTTCTGCCGGTCTCGATTGATTTTAATGTATGCTTTGCAACTTCTTCGGATGTCATGCCACGCATATGATCCATTTTCATTTTTGCTTTTTGTTCGATCATGTTCTTGGAAAAATTAGTTTGCGTTAAACCCGGGCAAATTACAAGCACATCGATGTTGTCCTTGGCAAGCTCTGCCCTTAAGGCATTGCTGAACCCCTGCACTGCAAATTTGCTTGCCGAATAGTCTGATCTTGCTGGGATGCCTCTTTTTCCTGCAATGGAAGATATATTTACAATAGCGGCATGGGCAGAATTTTTAAGTTCTGGAATAAAGATTCGGGTGGTTTCTGCCAACCCAAAATAATTCACTTCCATGATTTTTCGAAGTGTTTCAGGGCTACCTTCTGCAAAATGACCCGTTGCACCTACACCTGCATTATTCACCAGCACATCCACCCCGCCAAAATGATTTAGCGCACATTGCAACATCGCCTGCCTGCCGGTAGCCTCGGTAACATCCGCTACCACGGTTGCAAGTGAACCCTTCATGCCTGGTTTTACTTCTGAAGCAAGATCGTAAAGAAGATCTGCGCTTCTCGCTGCAGCTACGACATTCATGCCTCGCTTTGCGGCTTCCAATGCCAGCGCTTTGCCAATGCCTTGGGATGCACCAGTGATAACAATTCTTAATCCTTCGAGATTTCTGCGTGCCATGATTAAACCTTACAAAGTTGCAATAGTTTCTAAAAGACAATAGTTTCATTTTCAACAAATTCTTGGTTTTGCACAATTACAGGGCCTTGGGCAGCATAAAGAATTTGCTTAAAGTGTAACGATTGTAGGCGTTTTTCTGTTTATAGCGTGCTTATACGATTAAGTTGAATGTGAATTTTAAATAAAACTATTTCGGTTTTGCTACTTATCTCTTGCTTGATGCTTTTTCTTAATGCAAATTAAGATCTAACTGGTAATAGATTTTATTTTTGCAGGAGATCGATAATGAAGCGAACCATGGTTTTTGGATTTGTTGGCTTGGTTCTTATTGCTGCAGTTGCTCTTTCTGAGAAGCCAGGCATCGAAAAAGAACTACAAATTCAAATCGGGGATAAAAATCCCTGGACTAGTTTGAAAATGAATAACGACCCCGATGACTTCCGTTTTGCAGTTGTCAGCGATCGAACTGGTGGCCATCGCCCCAAGATATTTTCCCAAGCCATGCAGCAAATCAATTTGCTTCAACCCGAATTTGTGATGTCGGTAGGCGATCTTATCGAGGGCTACTCTGATAAATCCGATAAGGTTGAGCAAGAATGGACAGAATTTCAATCGTATGTGAAAAGGTTGCAGATGCCTTTTTTTTATGTTCCAGGCAATCACGATATCACCAATTCAATGCAGGAAAAAATGTATCGGGAAATGTATCGTGCGCCTTATTACCATTTTGTATATCGGAATGTCCTCTTTCTTTGTTTAAGCTCTGAAGATCCACCCGTAAAAAATAACGAACAATCCTCTAGGTTCAGCAAAGCCCAACTTGATTACATGAAAAAAGCAATTGATGATAATTCCAAGGCCAAGTGGATCATTACCTTCCTGCATAAGCCCCTTTGGAACGAGGCTTCTGTTGAACTCAACGGCTGGCTCGATTTTGAAAATCTTCTCGCTGGCAAAAATTACACCGTCTTTGCTGGTCATGTTCATCATTACCAGAAATTTCAACGCAATGGCATGAACTATTACAGCCTTTCCACTACGGGTGGGGCCAGCAAACTGCGTGGCCCAGTGTATGGCGAATTCGACCATGTCGCATGGGTTACTATGAAGAAATCTGGCCCGGTTGTTGCCAACCTATTGTTGGAAGGTATTCTGGACGATGCTCTCCGGATTCCTGAATCGGATGAAACTGGGGTTGCAACAAGCAAACGAAAACAAACCTTTGTAACGAGTGTGAAAGTTACCCAAAAAGGAGTGCCACTTAGCGATGCGGAAGTGGTGTTTCATGAACCTAGAAAACCCAAGGCTGTTAAAATTGGCGATGGTTTGACCAACCAAGACGGGGTTGCAAAAATCTCAACTTACACTGCATTCGATGGCGTGCCCGAAGGCGAATATATTCTCACTGTTATCAAGCGCAGTCCCCGCACCTTGGAAAATGGCAAGGCAGGCCCCAACCTTTTGCCCGCAGGTTTATCCAAGGTTGATACCTCCACCCTTAAGGCTGTAATTAAAGCTGGCGATAACAGCATCAATATTCCTCTGGATTAGGTGTAATGCCTAACCTCTTGTGGATGTTTGTAATCGCCCATGCAGCGGCTTCTTTTATTAAAGGCTCGTCTTCCAGATGGGCCTTTTCCAATGCTTCTAAATGTTCTTGACTGCCAATATTTCCCAACGCAATACAGGCGTTTCGCAATATCCCTTTGCGCTTTCTACGCCAAAGAGGCGTATCTTTAAACTTTATTTTGAAGGTTGCATTGTCCATCCCCAGCAACTCGACAAGATCAAGCGATTCGAGTTCTGGGTTGCGCCATAAGTTCCAATCATTTGCAGGGGTAGATTTCTTATTCCAAGGGCAGACATCTTGGCAAATATCGCACCCGAATATCCAGTCTTGCATCTTGTCGCGAAGTTCATGCGGGATTTCGGTTTTAACCTCTATCGTGAGATAGCTAATGCACTTGGTGGCATCAAGAACTTTGGGACTTATAAACGCATCAGTCGGGCAGGCTCTAATACAGGCAGTGCAGGTTCCGCAATGGTTAAACTCAAACGGTTGGTCGGGTACTAATTCTATATCTAATAGCAGCGCCCCCAACACCATGAAGCTGCCAGCTTTTTTATTGATGAGCATTGTGTTTTTGCCAATCCAACCAAGCCCTGCGCGCCTTGCAAAATCTCTTTCTAAAAGAGGCGCAGTATCGACTACTCCCCGACCCCTGCAATCGGGAAAGCTTTTCTGGAATTCTTGTAAAAGCAGACCGAGCTTTTCCCATAATATCTCGTGGTAATCTTTTCCATGGGCATAGGTTGCAACCTTCCCTTTTGCTGGTCCATGATTAGCTTGAATAGGATGCTTGTAGTTGTACCCAACCATCAAGATGGTTCGAACATTTGCAAGCAGGGATTCCGGATGTTGATAAGCAGGGGCCCGTTTGGAGATGTAATCCATCTGACCTTGATACCCATTTTCAAGCCAAGAGGTTAGGTGGTGAAATCCATCTGCCTTGGAAGCAGGCGCAATTCCGACAAGGTCAAATCCCATTTGTAACGCAAGGGTTTTTAAAAAAGAAGTGGCATCAATATTTGAAGAAGCATTTATAAAAATCGGAAACCTCATCAATTTTACTTTACCAAAATCATGCAATGACATAGGTCCTATTAGCTTATCTCGTTTCATTACCCCGATATTTTAGAAATCTGCAATTCTAAAAATATGATTAAGACAGGTCGACAAAATAAAACCATTTGTAATGCTTTTGCCTTAATCGAACTATTGTAGTTATAGCCATTTTAGCGATTCATATCGGTTTGCTTGCCTATGCACAAAGCTACTTTGACTATAAAAGGCCCCATTTTTATGAAAAAAAGAGTGGAGTAAGGGTTTTTTGCAAGGTTAATTGAGGATAATTGCAATGTATTAGACAGCAAGTTCGAGGAAAGTCAAATTTTCTATTAATTCTTTACTATTATATTGACATGGATTTGATCTGGCATTATTTAAGATTGAAGTGGAATAGGGATAATATGCCTTGTTTTGCTCCTGCCTAGCCTCGATTTACTCATGTTTTTGCGAAAACTCGGTGTTTTCTCGTGGGTGTTTGGTGCTTTGAAGGGGAATTCGTTTCAAGGGGTTTTAGAATGAAGAATGTTAAGATGTTTGCTATTGCAGCTATGTTTTTAGCTGTTGTTGGTTTCAGCCTCAATGCTGCTGCTGATTCCAAGTCGATCAAGGAAGTTATGAAGGGTGGCAACTTCAAGAAGTGCTGCGAAGCTGCTTCCAAGAAGGGTGCTTCCGATGCTGACAAGAAGGCTTTCGCTGAACTTTGCGAATCCTTAGCAGCCAATAAATGCCCAAAGGGCGATGCTGAATCTTGGAAAGCCAAGACTGAAGCTTTGGTTGCTGCTAGCAAGGCTTTGGTAGCTGGCGATAAAGATGCAGGCAAAAAAGTTGGCGCTGCTTCTAACTGCAAAGCTTGCCACGATATCCACAAAGGCAAGTAAGCTTTAGTTAAAATATTGGCGTTCACAAAAAGCAGGTCCACAGGTTATGCTGGTGACCTGCTTTTATTTTTGAAGCACGATTATTTGCCTAAAGGAACTAGCTCATGAAATTTAACACTTACTTTTCAATCGCCACCTTGGCTACTCTTTCCTTAAGTCATCTTTTGTTTGCCCAAGGTGTTGAAATTAAAGAAATCATGGCAAAGGCCAATAAAGCTGGCGGGCTCTTCCCCCAGATTCAAAAAGGTTTAAAAGCCCCCACCCCTAACTGGGCTAACCTTAAAAATGATTCAGATGATCTTGTTACTCTTGCAACCATGCTCGGCAAAAGCAAGCCCCCTAAGGGCGATGCTGATTCTTGGGCCAACTTGTCCAAGGGGTATTTAGATGAAGCCACCGCATTAAAAACAGCTATCGCAGCAATGAATAAAGGTGGCGCAGATGCAGCCATTGGCAAGCTGGCCACTTCTTGCACCGGTTGCCATAAAGCACATAAAAACTAATTTAAGTCGTAGAAATAGGGGGCTAATCATTGCCCCTTTTCGCCCCTTGCTTTAATTTTCTTCGTATTCCCCATCATTAATCATACCCACCCCTCCTTGCTATATCTGCGAATGCGGGAGTTCCTTCCCCCACGAAAATACAGAATAAACGAGAAGAATCCGAAAAGTTCCGCCCTAGAACAGGGCGGAGTTAAAGTTGAAAAAGAGCAGTGCCCCATGTGAGGCCTGCCCCGAAGCCACTCATCATTACCTTGTTGCCTTTTGCAAGTCGCTTCTCTGAAAATGCTTCATCAAGGGCAATAGGGATGGAACCGCCTGAAGTGTTGCCATACTTTTCAAGATTATTAAACACCTTGGAGCGGGTGATGTGAAGGACATCAATTGCAGCGTTAATGATCCGAATGTTGGCCTGATGAGGGATGTAGAGATCTACTTGCTCGGAAGTAAAATTGCTATGGGTAAGGACATCTTGGATGGTGTCGCAAAGGATTGCCACCGCCCAGCGAAAAACAGCCCTGCCATCCATGTGCATGTATTGCAAACCCTGGGCAATGTTTTCTGGAGTAGGAACCATTCTACTGCCACAAGCGGGCCTAGAAAGTAAATCGCCACCGCCTCCATCAGCCCCCATGCTGAAACTGATAATGCCTTGATTGGGAGAACCCTTGGTAAGAAGAACAGCGCCGGCCCCATCGCCAAAGAGTGGGAAGGTTTTGATATCTTTGGGGTTTAAGACTCTGGAGTTGCAATCTGCACCAATGATGAGAGCGGTATCGCTGACGCCTGAAGCAACATAGGCTGCGCCAGTGATAAGTGCATACATGAATCCAGCACAAGCGGCTTCGATTTCGATGGCTCCACAATTTAAACCAAGTCGGTCTTGAAGTAAGCAAGCGGTAGAAGGGAAAGACATATCGGGAGTGAAGGTGCCAAGAACAAGAAGATCAACATCTTTCGGTTTGATGTTGGCTTTTTTGAGGCAGCGATTGGCAGCTTCGAATGCAAGGTCGCTGGTGGCTTGATAGGGCCAAGCGTGCCTGCGTTCTAAAATGCCGGTGCGTTTGACAATCCAATCTGCATCGCAACCAAATTGTTCTTCGAGGGCGGCGTTGGTAATGATTTGATCGGGTACATAGCTACCTGTAGAAACAATCTGCACGCCCATAAGGCTGCGACATCTAGGTCTGGGGCTAGGCGCTCGTTCTTCGCTCATGAAACTAACCATGAAATAGGCCCGGTATTGCCACTAGGCAAGGAGTTGTACCCGACGGCCTTAATCATTGCAGTATACCTAAAAAACACTGCATTGGCCAATTTTAATTATGAACCAATGGAACAGACTTGAAGATACAAGGCATAGGCCGCAACGCAATGACTGGTGTAATCAAGCCGGAGGTCGCCATCTTGGGGGGAATTGTGAAACCCACCTAGAACTCTAGGCCTAAACCATTCTGCAAAATGAATGGCGTTAGATTCTGTGTATTGAACAGTCTGGCTAAATTGCAGGGCTTGGGCTAATCGTTGCATGTATTTATCATGCCTAGCGCTATCCGCAGATAATTGAGCGGTGAGGCAGGCAACCGCAAAGGATTCTGCAAGAATGCAAGACATCACACCGGGCATCAATTCGACACCTTGAGCGGAAATTGTTTTCATGCCGCCATACCAAGCTGGTTTGCGAGGATCAATCTGATCATATTGCATTGCAGAAAGCCTGTCTGCAAGTTCGAAAGCAAGTTCCGCATAGGGTTTTTCTGCAGAGATTTTGAAAGCTTCATGCAAGGCGAGTATACGCCATGGGTAGGGAGCGGTTTCTTTTTGATTTTTCCAGGCGTTCCATCGTGAGATGATGGCTTTTTTGGCGGTATCGGTTTTCCAAGGTGCGGGGCGAAGTTGATTGCTTTTTAAGATAGCAGCGATGGCCACTGCTGATTCGCTGCCTTTGCCATCCAGTTCTTCCACTGCAATTTCTTTGTCGATGGTTGTGGTGTCTGCAAGGGAGGCACGGAGAAAGTTAGCGAGTTGCTCGCCTGCCTCGAGAATGTCGGCCTTGGGGTTCGCTAGTTCGTGAATAGCAAGCAGTAATAAGCCTGCAGAAAGTTGCCTATCGAGAATTTGGGGAGGTAAAACGGTGTATCTAGAACCGGGGTTTTTGGGGTCAATGATAGTATCTTCGAGAAGTAGCAAGATGGCTTGGCTGGAGCGAACAGAAAAGCGTTCATCCTTGTAAACACGGCCAGCACGGGCCAAGGCCAAGGCAGCGCTTGCCTGATGAATGAAGCTTTCGTTTTCCATTTCAACTTTAAGAGAAGGGCGTATGCCATTGATGAACCTTCCTTTGACCGTATTCATGCGGTAGAGCCATTCTGCGCCACTTTTTCCTGAGTGGAAGAACTGTTTTTGCAAAGGTGTGAACTTACTGTCATCAAGGAGTTGGATTTTTTTGTCTGGATTTTCGCCCGACTTAACAGAAACGGGGATAATTGTTTGGCTCAAAGGCGCTGGAGTTTGAGCGACTAAAAGGCTATTAAAAAAAAGGTGAAGGCAAATAAAAGCAGGAAACAAGCGCAAGTAAACCATATTTAGTCACTCCATGACAAACCGCATACTTTCAAGTAATCTTGAAGTTTGGATAAGATATTTTACTTCTAAACGGGAAATTGAAACAAGAGGAGAAATGGCAAAGGCCCCTCGTAATTAACGAAGAGCCTTTACTTAAGTCTATGCAATTAAAAGAGATACTACGCAGAGATAGTTTTAACTTTAACACAAGTGTAGTGTTGGCGATGGCCTTTCAGCCTGCGGTAATTCTTGCGTCTGCGGAATTTTTGGATGCGAACTTTTTCGTCGGCTTCGCCAACAATTTCAACGGTAATTTTTGCACCCTGAATCATCGGTTGGCCGATTTTAAGATCTGCCCCGTTGGAAATGAGCAAAACACTCGTGATTTCAAGGATATTTCCTATTGGTTCGAGGCGCAGATCGATATTGACCACATCACCTTCGGACACCATATATTGTCTAGAACCATCTTCAAAAACAGCGTACATCGTATGCTCCATCAAAATGAAATTAGAATGTCATACTATAAGAAAAGATGCGTAGCGACTACAGAAGGCAACGATAAATCAGCATTTTTGATTCATTCACGGGGTTAATATTGGTGTTTCCATTGTTTTTCCGCAAAGAATTACCAGTTTTGATTTAATTGTTCCGATCTTCGATCTTCGATATTAGGAGAAAAAATGTTCGGGTACCATCAAAAATATTTGAAAATTGATGTGGAAACTGGATCTTCTTCGGAGGTGCCTATTCCTGTTGCTGTTTTACGCAATTTCATAGGCGGCGTCGGGCTGGGTGCGTGGATTTTATTCCGCGAATCCAAACAGGGGATGGATAGCCTATCCCCTGAAGCACCCCTGATTTTTTGTTTCAGCCCGCTGGTGGGTACACCTTTAACCACTTCTGCGAAGTTTGCAGTGCTGGCGAAGTCGCCTTTAACGAATAGGATTAGTGATGCGCTATCTTCCTCCCATTTTGCAATAGAAGCAAAAAAGACTGGTTTTGATGCGATTGTTATTACCGGTAGAAGTGCAACCAAAAGAATTGTGATTATTGATGACGGCAAAGTTGGTATGCAAAATGCGGATGATTTGCGGGGATTAAGCGCGCTTGCAACCTCTGAAATATTGCATAAGAAGTTAGGGGCCGAATACCAGATAGCAGCCATCGGCCTTGCAGGGGAAAACCAAGTATTGTTTGCCAATTTAAGCCATGAGCGAAGGCATGCAGGCAGAGGAGGATTGGGCGCAGTTTTGGGCTCTAAAAACATTAAGGCAATTGCAGTAAAGGGCAATAAGAGGATGGCGGTTGCATTTCCTGCAAAGTTAGTCGAAAAAGCTCGAGAGTTATCTGCAAAAAGTATCGGGCCCGCAACCGCTAAATATAGAGAACTTGGAACTGTATCTAACCTTTTGGTGTTTAATAGGCTTTCGGTTTTGCCCACCCGCAATTTTCAGGAAGGGCATTTTGCAGCAATTGATAAGCAGGATTTTCAAGAGGTAGAAAAAGCTGCAAAAATCACTCGCCATTCATGCGCTGCTTGCACCATTGGCTGCGAGCATATTTATGAAAGCAAGGCTGGAAAAGTTCGGATCGAATACGAAAGCATGTTCGCTCTCGGATCACTTTGTGGCATTGAAAACGCTGAGGATATCGCAGAAGCCGTTGGGCTTTGTGATGAATTTGGCTTGGATACCATTTCAACCGGTGGAACTATTGCCTTTGCGATGGAGTGCGTGGAAAAAGGTTTGCTTGCAGAACCTTGGTTGCAGTTTGGTTCGATCGAAGCGGTTAAAAAAGCTATAGGATTGATTGCGACTAGAGAAGGGTTAGGGAAGATTTTAAGCTTGGGAAGCAGGCAGGCCGCACAGCTTATTGGCCAAGGTTCGATTGCATTTGCACCCCAAGTGAAGGGGCTTGAAATTCCGGGTTATGAACCCCGAGGGTTGCAAACCATGGCTTTGGGCCTGGCGGTAGCATCCCGGGGGGCGGATCACAATCGGTCGGGTGCCTATGAAGCAGACTTTTCGCCAAACTCGGGCGAAATACTTGATAATTCTGCGATTGCCCGGTCTGCGGTGGATTCTGAAAACCGCAGTGCTTTGATTGATTCGCTGATTCTTTGCAAGTTTATAAGAGGCGTATTTGGCAATCTTTTTGCAGAGAGTGCCGAGCTTTTATCTTTGGTTACTGGCTGGGATATGAATGAAGAAGAATTAAGGTTGGCAGCAGAACGGGTTGTTGCAATTAAAAAGCTTTTTAACATTCGGGAAGGTTGGACAATAGAGGAAGATACGCTTCCCGAGAGATTTTTTACGGAAGCATTAGCAACCCAGTCGGGCGGGGAGAACAGGCTTTCGAAATTAGCCCTTGGGCAAAGGGTTGCAGCTTATTATCGGGCTAGAAATTGGGATGAAGCCGGGGGCATTGGAATGCAGGAATTAAGGCATTTAGGGCTCGAAGATTATTTCTTTAATAAGTGAATTGCAAAGCGAGGTTTACATTTATGCGTTACGGTGGAATTGTACTTTGTGGGGGAAAAAGCAGCAGGATGGGTACCTCGAAGGCCCATTTGCAATTTGGTGCGGAAACCTTGTTGCAGAGAATTGTGCGGATCTTGGGGGAAGTACTGGATCCGGTGGTGGTGGTGGCTGCAAATGGTCAAAGTCTGCCCGAGTTGCCCGCTAGGGTAATCGTTTCCACGGATAAGAACGAAGGGCAGGGCCCGTTAGAGGGGCTTGCAGCTGGCTTGGAAGCTTTAAAAGAGAGGTGCGATGCGGTTTTTCTTTCCTCTTGTGATGTTCCCTTTTTGAAAAAAGAATTTATCATTGGAATGACCGAGGCTTTGGGCGAAAGAAGGATGTGTATTCCCAGAACTGAGGGGTTTTTTCACCCACTTGCCTCGGTTTATCGGGTAGATGTTTTGCCTGATGTGCAGCAATTATTAAGAGAAAATAAGTTAAGGCCATTTTATTTGTTGGAGAAAGTAAAAGGGAAAATCATTGAAGAAGCGCAGTTAAAGCTGTTTGATCCCGAGCTTTTCTCGCTCAAAAATTTAAATACTCCCGAAGATTTTCAGAAAGCTTTGAGCGAGTTTCAAAAAGCCCAATCCTAGTTGTAAGAAAGCTTGGCATGCGGTTTCTTGTTTTTAGGAAATGTTGATGGTGATTGGATTGTGGTTCGAGGTGTTAAATTGTGAAGCTTTTGTTTGCTAATGCAGGATAGTGCAGAGGATATTAAAAATCCTTGATTCATTGGCTTAAAAATTGCTGTTAGATTAATTAGCTCGTATTAAGATTTTGTCATCATAAGTTAATTTGAATAGGTTGAAGTCTTGGGTATGGAATTTGCTTTTTAGTTTGCTAAAATGCCCAGAGAGCATTAAGTTTTGCAGTGCCGAGATTTGTTCATTACGAAATTTAAGCGATTTCTGAGAGGATAAGATGGCTCAGGTTTTTCCCCGTTACGCAAATGTTCTGACTTGGATTGTGATTGTTGGCGTGGTGCTTGGAGCTTCAACACTTGGCGTTGTTGCCATGGTTTTCGCTCGCACTCCTTATGCCACTCATAAACAAATTGCATTGTCACAACCCATTCAGTTTAGTCATGCACACCATGTGACTGGCTTGGGTATTGATTGCAGATATTGCCATACTTCAGTTGAAGAATCTAGCTACGCAAACATTCCTCCAACGAAGACCTGCATGAATTGTCATTCGCAGATTTGGGTTGGTTCTAAAATGCTTGAACCAGTGCGCGAAAGTTATCGCACAGGGAAGTCTTTAGAGTGGAATAAAATTCATCGTTTATCTGACTTTGTTTACTTTGACCATAGCATACATGTGACCAAGGGTATTGGCTGCGTTTCGTGCCATGGGCGGGTTGATCAAATGCAGGCGGTCTACCAAAATGGCACACTGCTGATGGAGTGGTGCCTTGAATGTCATCGTGCCCCTGAGAGACATCTCAGGCCCCGCGATCAAGTGTTTAACATGGGTTTCCAGCCTAAGGATTTGAATCAAGCAGATGGTTCGCCTCACACGCAAGCCACTCTTGGTGCAGAACTCAGGAAGAAATATGATATCCGTAGTCTCATCGAGTGCTCAACATGTCATCGATGAACATGAAAGAAAAACCAGTTATGGACCTTGAGTCTGTTTTAAATAAGCTCGAGAATTCTGAGGGTAAACAATACTGGCGTAGCTTGGATGAACTCGCTCAAGGCGAAGGCTTCCAAGAAATGATCCAGCGAGAGTTTCCTCGGCAAGCCGCTGAATGGACCGACCCTGTTACTAGGCGTCGTTTCCTAACCCTTATGAGCGCATCACTTGCCCTTGCGGGTTTAAGTGGTTGCAGGCCACCGGGTGGAAAAATTGTTCCTAACATCAAAGACCCCGATGGGGTAGTTCCCGGAAGGTCGATGTTTTTTGCCACCGCTATGCCTTTGGCAGGTTATGCCACAGGTTTGCTTGCCGAAAGCAACCAAGGTAGGCCCACTAAAATTGAAGGTAATGTTGATCACCCTTCAAGCCTTGGTGCGACCGATGTGTTTGCTCAAGCTTCGGTGCTTGGCCTTTATGATCCAGATCGCGAAGCTGGCCTTACTTATGTTGGAAAGCCTAAATCTTGGGATGATCTTGTTGCCAACTTAAAAGCTGAACTGACCAAGTTGCCTAAAGGCAAGGGCTTTTATCTTTTGACAGAAACCATCACTTCACCTTCGCTAGTGAATCAGTTGGAGAATGAGTTTTTAAAGGATTACCCTGAAGTTCAATGGGTTCAGCATGAGCCCGCTGCTTCCGATAACGGTATCGCTGGCTTGGCAAAGGCTTTTGGCGCCCCCTTGCAGTCGATGTATCAGGTTAAAGCTGCAGATGTTATTTTATCTTTTGATGCAGATCTTTTGGGTCGTGGCCCTGCGCATCTGTGCTACACACGAGAATTCGCTTCCCGTAGGGATTTGGAAAAGCTCGATAACATGACCCGCCTTTATGTGGCCGAAAGCACCCTCACGAATACGGGTGTTAAAGCGGATCACAGGCTTCCTTTGCGAGCGATGGAAATCGAAAGAATGGCGTACCTAGTTGCGTTCCATTTAAAGATTGAAGGCGTTAGTAAACCCAAGGGCCTTACTGCAGATGCTAATTTATGGGCCGAAGTCGTTGCAGAGGATTTGTTATCACGAGGCAAGGGTACTACTCTTGTTATCGTGGGTGATGAGCAGCCAGAATCAGTTCATGTGATTGTTGCAGCGATCAACGAAAAGCTCGGGAACATTGGTAAAACAGTTTCCTACATTGATCCGGTTCATGTGAAGCCTGGCGAAAGATCAAAATCTTTGCGTGGCTTGGTCGATGATATGAATGCTGGCAAGGTGAATGCCTTGTTCATTTTGAATGCCAACCCTGTTTATAGTGCTGGTGCAGATCTTAATTTTAAGGCTGCGCTGGATAAAGTTCCCCAGCGATATCGTATGGGGCTTTTTCATGATGAAACCTCGCGCCTTTGCCATTGGCATATTCCGGACTCCCACTTCCTTGAATCTTGGGGCGATGTGCGTGCATTTGATGGCACTGCTACCGTTATTCAACCTTTGATTGCGCCGTTGTACTTCGGGCATAACTTCCAAGAGTTGTTAGCCGGGCTTTCTGCGAAGCCCAATCGTGATGCCTCTGCGATTGTCAAAGATTTTTGGAAGGGTTGGTACGAATCACCTGCCCAGACGGCTCTTAGTAGTTCTGTTCCTTTCGAAAAGTTTTTCCGCAGGTCTGTTCACGATGGCTTGATCAAAGGCACTAGGGCCGTTGTTAAAGTTGTCAAACTGCAGATCGAAGCAGTGGCTTCAGCGATAAAGAAATTCGAAGCCGGCTCAGAATGGAAAGAAGGTTCCAAGGATAATCTTGAAATCACTTTCAGGCCTGATGAATCTGTTTTCGATGGTCGCTTTGCCAACAACGGCTGGCTACTCGAAATGCCCAAGTCCACTACCAAAATTACTTGGGATAACGCTGCGATCATGAGTTTCAAGACCGCCCTCGATTTGGGTGTGTCGTTGAATACCGAAAAACGCCCTGAGTTGGAAGATGGCGTTTATCGATCCCCTGCAAAATCCTATGGGTTTACTGGTGGTGAGCATGGTCGTGCTTATGTCGATACCATCAAACTCACGATTCAAGGTCGAGCATTGGTGCTTCCTGTTTGGGTTGTGCCGGGCCATCCTGATAATACCATTAATGTTCAGCTAGGTTATGGTAGAGAGCGTGCAGGTAAAGTAGGCACCCGCGATGTAGGTGCCGATGTTTACAAATTGCGGACCTCTTCCGATCCTTGGAATTCACTTGGTTTGACTGCTGTGACTACTGGCAAACAACATGTGCTGGCGTGTACCCAAAGCCATCATTACATGGAAGGCCGTCACCTTGTTCGCTCTGGTACCGTTGCAGGTACCAAAGAAAATCCCAAATGGGTTGAGGCCATGGGGTCTGCAGGCCCCGAGCATGATGATCATGCAGGCCATGATCATAAGCCAGGCGAACATAAGGTTGAAGAGCATGGCAAAACGCCATTGAGTTTGCTGCCCGAGGTTGTTTCAGAAAAATATGCTTACAAGCAACATAAATGGGGCATGATAATCAACTTGACCACTTGCACGGGTTGCACCGCTTGCGTGGTGGCTTGTCAGGCTGAAAACAATATCCCCGTGGTGGGCAAGTTAGAAGTGACTCGAGGTCGTGAGATGCATTGGATTCGCATCGATCGATATTTCGAAGGTAACCCACTTAAACCTAACTCGCTTAAGGCTCATTACCAGCCAATTCCCTGCCAGCAATGCGAAAACGCACCATGCGAACAAGTTTGTCCTGTGGCTGCAACGGTTCATAGCTACGATGGCCTAAACGATATGGTTTATAATCGTTGCGTGGGAACTCGCTATTGCTCGAATAACTGCCCTTACAAGGTGCGTAGATTTAACTTCCTGCAATACACGGATTATGCTTCTGTTTCGATGAAAATGGTTAACAACCCTGATGTTACGGTTCGAAGCCGTGGCGTGATGGAAAAGTGCACTTACTGTGTGCAGCGTATTCGTTCTGCGGAAATCGAAGCTGAAAAACGAGGCAAGCTTAAAGCTGAACGCGAAAATCGTGCTCTTGACCGTGCCAAGGATTGTCAGATTCAGGATGGCGAAATTGTTACGGCATGTCAGGCGGCCTGTCCCGCAGGGGCGATTGTGTTTGGTGATCTGGTTGACCCAAACAGCAAGATAGCAAAATTGCAAAAGAAGGTTGCCGCTATGAATTACAGTATCTTGGAAGAGCTTAATACCAGACCTCGCACCACCTATTTAGCGGAAGTGCGAAACCCCAACCCAAAGTTGGAAACTACTGGAAAGGTACACGGATAAACCATGGCAACTGAAGTTTTTCCAAAGGGTCCAGACCTTCGACCAGATCCACAACCACCGATGGTTGGTGGTAAATATAACTTTGACTCCATGACCGAAAAAATCACGGGAGTCATTTTTGCTGCCACTCCAAAGGGGTGGATTGTTGGCTTTGCAATAGCTTTCATGATTCTTCAGGTCCTTCTTGTTTCGGTCACTTATCTGGTTTATGAAGGTATTGGTATCTGGGGTGTTAACATCCCTGTAGGTTGGGGCTTTGATATCGTTAACTTTGTTTGGTGGATCGGTATCGGCCATGCTGGAACCCTGATTTCGGCTATCTTGTTACTCTTTAACCAGACTTGGCGAACCTCGATCAATCGTTTTGCCGAAGCTATGACTCTTTTTGCAGTCGCATGTGCTGGCCTTTATCCCTTAGCCCACATGGGTAGGCCTTGGTTTGCTTATTGGTTGCTGCCTTATCCGAACACAATGCAACTTTGGCCTCAGTTTCGTAGCCCTCTTGAGTGGGATGTGTTTGCTGTCTCCACTTATTTTTCTGTTTCACTAATGTATTGGTACATTGGTTTGGTACCCGACTTCGCCTCGGTTAGAGATCGCGCTCCCAATCAATTGTTGAGAATGATTTACGGTGTCCTATCCCTCGGATGGCGTGGCGGTTCGATGCACTGGCATCGGTATGAAACTGCTTATCTTATGCTTGCAGGCTTGAGCACCCCGCTAGTGCTTTCCGTTCATACCATCATTAGCTTTGACTTTGCGGTAGCCAACCTACCAGGCTGGCATGCAACTATCTTCCCGCCATACTTCGTTGCTGGTGCCGTTTACTCTGGGTTTGCGATGGTTATCAACCTTGCTGTTCCCATCAGGCATTTTTATGGAATGAAAGATTTCATCACGGATAAGCATTTAGATAACATGGCAAAAGTGATGCTTGCCACGGGTTTGATGGTGTTTTACGGTTATGGGGTTGAGGCTTTCATGGCGTATTACAGTGCCAACGAGTTTGAACGCGACCTAATGATGAAGAACCGTGTATTCGGGCCATATGGTTACTTTTACTTTGCTTTGATTTTCTGTAACGGTTTGATGCCTCAGGTCCTATGGTTTCAGAGGGTAAGATCGAATGAAGCTGCACTCTTTGTGATATCTTTGGTTGTAAATGTTGGTATGTGGCTTGAGCGATTTGTAATTCTTATGAGTTTGCAGCGAGATTTCTTGCCATCTTCATGGGGCCAGTATAGTCCGACCTTCTGGGATATAAGTACCTACATTGGAACCTTTGGGTTGTTCCTAAGTTTGTTGTTCCTTTTCTGCAGGGTTCTACCAATGATTTCAATTGCAGAAATGAAGCATTTACTCCCAGAATCACATGTGCATTCGCATAAGGATTCGCATGATCATTCAGATTCCGCACATGGAGGAAGCCATTAATGGACGCTCCTAAGGTCAAAATTTATGGTCTGCTTGCCGAGTTTGAAACTCCAACACAAATCGTGGATGCAGCCAACCAAGCGAGAGAAGCGGGTTACACCGCCATGGAAGCTTACAGTCCTTTTCCAGTAATGGATTTGCATGAAGCCGTTGGTTTCAAGCGTACCATGTTGCCTACACTTGCGTTTATAGGTGGACTTGTGGGTTTTTGTACAGCTTACTCGCTAGAAACTTTCACTTCTGGTGGTGCGCCCTCATTCATCACGCCATTCCTACCCGATTGGTTCTACTACCCCTTGAACATTGGTGGTAGGCCTTTGAATTCATGGCCTGCGTTCATACCCCCTGAATTTGAACTTACGGTTTTATTTGCATCGATCACCACGGTTGTGGGCATGCTTTTGCTAAATGGTTATCCAAGAATTTATCATCCACTATTTAATGTTCCAAGATTTTCGATGGTAACATCGGATAGGTTTTTCTTGTGCATCGAAGCAAAGGATGCAAAATTTGATCTGCAGGGAACCAAGCAATTCCTTGAAGGATTGCAACCGTATGAAGTTTCGGAGGTCCCAGAGTAATGTTTAAATCAATCGCACAATATCTTATTGGTTCATCCCGCGTATTAAATCTTTCTATCGCAGCTTTTATTGCTGCAGGTAGCTTGGGTTGCGGGAAACAGGATATCGGCTGGGGTTTTTATCAGCAGATGGCTGAACAGCCAAAAATCAAAATGCACTCCCCTTTCCAATTCTTCACCGATGGCAGGGGCAACAGGCCTTACGAAGAAGGCACGGTCGCCCGTGGTATGCTTCAAGAAAATGAACATTTGTATTCTGGCATCAAAGAAGGTGGCACCGCTGCAGCTTGGAAAGATTTTAATCCTTCCAAAGACCTTATGACAGTCGCTCAGGCAAAATCTCCTTATTTTGAAACTTTCCCTATGGAAGTTACGGAAGAACTGATTCTTCGTGGCAAAGAAAGATTCAACATTTATTGCTCGGTGTGCCATGGTGTGACGGGTGCGGGAAACGGAATGATCGTTCAACGCGGTTACCTTCCTCCGCCTAGTTTCTATATAGATCATTCTCGAGGATTGAAATATCTTACTGGCGCATCTGTACCTTTGCCCGAAGCCCCTGCAGGTTATTATTTTCAGGTAATTACGCACGGATATGGCGGGATGGGAAGTTATTCGGCTCAGATTACTCCTAAGGATCGATGGGCAATTATTGCTTACATCCGGGCTTTGCAGGAAACATTTGGAAAGTCGGCGGGCCAGGCTGTGGCCCAAAAGGAGGCCAAGTAATGGCTATGATTTCTAGTGAAGTAAAAAGCAATATGGCTCTTGTGCAAAAGTTTGCTTTTGGAATTGGTGTTTTAGGGCTTGGCGTTTCTGGGGCGTTCCTTTTCTTTGAAAGAAAAGAATTTTTTGAGTCTTACCTGATAGCTTACATCTACTTCTTTGCAATTGGTATTGGAAGCCTTGCACTCTTGATGATTCAGCATGTTGCAGGTGGTGCATGGGGGTTTTCAATCCGCAGATTGCTTGAAGCTGGAAGTAGAACGCTTTTATTGCTCGCTGTACTTTTTGTGCCATTGCTATTTGGTTTGCCTGAGCTTTATCAATGGGCCCGCCCTGATGCATTGAAAGATCGAATCATTGAGTTGAAATCGGGGTACTTGAATGTGCCTTTCTTTCTTATTCGACAAGCAATATTTTTCTCAATTTGGATTGGCATGGCTTATTCTCTTTCTTACTTTTCAAAAAAAGAAGATGAAACCGGTGATCAATCCATTGGTTGGTGGTTTAAAGCTATTAGCGGGCCTGGTCTTGTGGTTTTTGCAGTTACCGTTGGTTTGACTTCCGTCGATTGGGCCATGTCTGTAGATGTGCATTGGTATTCTTCAATGTACCCGGTGTTATTTGCTTTTGGCTGTATTTTAAGCGCAATGATTTTTCATATTGTTGCAATGATTTTGCTTTATCAGGGCGGGGATCTTGAAAAGTATTTGTCCAAAAATCATCTTAGAGACTTTGGTAGTTTCCTTTTGGGCTTTATTATTTTCTGGACCTACCTGACCTTTTCCCAATTTTTGCTTATCTGGTGCGCTAACTTAAAGGAAGAAGTTCCTTACTATGTAAATCGTATTTCTGGTGGTTGGCAGATCGTGACCATCGTTCTTGCTGTAGGCCATTTTGCCCTCCCATTTTTATTCTTGTTAAGACGCGAAAGCAAGCGTGTACGCAGTAGCCTTTTAATTGCTGCTTGCTTCATGTTGCTTATGCGGTTTGCAGATTACTTGTATCTTCTTGGGCCTAGTTTCAGCCCCAAGCATTTTCACTTGCCCATGAGTCAGATTACTTGCCTTATTGGTATTGGTGGGGTATGGCTTTCGTTTTTCATTTACCAATGGAACCTTTATCCCCCTATTGCTGCTCGTGATCCACGGGTGGTTAAGGAACCTGTTCATGGTGTGTAAGCTTAAAAATTAGTGAGATATTTGAAGGGTGGATGTAATCATGGAATCTAAAGGTCAGATTAAAGCAAATGTTGAGCATTCAGATATTCATTTTAAGAATATTGTAATGGTTGCTGGTATCTTTGGTGTTTTAGTTGTATTGGGTTTTTTCATTGGATTGCATGTGTTTGAATTTTTGGTTGCATTTGAAAATGCCAGAAAAATTTCTGAGTACCCGCTCGTTGCTAAAGATATAACCGATAACCAAGCCGCCTTAATGGCATCCATTATTAACGAAGCAGAAATTGATTGTCTGGATCGAAATAAAAAATCTGGTTTGAGAAACCCGAAGACTGAAGCAGAAAAAAAGGAACGGATTACGATTCTTGCAAACGACCCTGTATTTGAAAAAACTAAAGAACAGATTGAACTTACTTTTGCCAAGCGTCAAGATAACCGTATTTTTACCACAGGATATTTTAGGCCCGCGCATCCCGGGCCTGCTTATGCAGTAGCCGATGTTAATTTGTACAAGCAAGGTACCGACAAGGCCGCAAGTGATGCAGCCATTGCCAAGGGTGAAAAATCGAAAATTATTGTATCCCGCTTGGAAGGTATTGATCCCCTGCGTCCAATGATGAGTGGTATTTCTGGGTGGCCAACTTATGCAAAAGTAACAAAGTCAATTGGGGATGAGGAGTTAAAGCGCCGTGATCTTGATGCTGGAATCAAGAGCTTTGCCAAGAAGTACATGGAACAGAACAAAGAATTCCATACTCAAAACAAGATTTCTTCCGTAGAAAACAAAGATTTTGTTCCCAGTGATTCCAGTGCTGGTAGAAGGCCAGAAGGAAACGCCAAGTGAGAGATTGTTTTGCTAGCCTTTGTTTGGTCTTAGCTATTGGCTTGCCAAGTGCATTTGCAGATGGTTCATCTGGATTGCGTGGCAGTGCTCGTGGGCCGGGGGATATCGATGCAAAAGTTGGATTGCCCAAAGAAATCCAAGATAAAATAGGAATCGATCAAAAGTTGGGTGTAAAGGTTCCTTTGCAATTAGAATTTTCTGATGAGTCGGGCAAAACTGTGAAACTCGGAGATTTCTTTTCGGATGGTAAGCCCGTCATTTTTGTACCTGCCTATTATCGTTGTAGGTTGATTTGTAATCGGGTGTTAGATGGAATGTTTGACGGCATTAAGAGAATTGATTCAAAGTTTCGGGCTTCAGATCATTTTGAAGTTGTGGTGTTAAGTATGGATCCAACTGAAAATGCTGAACATGCTAAAAATAAAAAAGATTCAATGCTCGCTACCTTGGGAAGACGCAGATCGGTTGGTGGTTGGCATTTTTTAACTGGCTCGGAGTCAAACATCAAACAGGTTATGGATAGTGTTGGATACCGCTATACATATGATGAAAAACGATCTGAATACTTGCATGCGACGGGTGTTATGATTCTTACTCCCGAAGGAATTGTTTCGAGATATTTGTTAGGGATTCGATATATGCCCACTGATTTGGAACTTTCGCTTGTGGAATCTTCTAAGAATAATATCGGAACCCTTGCGGATCAGATTAAGTTGCTTTGTTATGCCTACGATCCGCATAGCGGTCAATATACATTGCTTGTTATTCGATTGGTTCAAGCGGGTGCGTTGGCAACCATATTTAGTATTTGCTTTTTCTGGTTTTGGTCTCCGTTAGTGAGATTGTTTCGAGGCCCGGTTAAAGGCAGTGTTGTTATTAAAAGTGCAGAGGTTTCTGCAATGGATGGCCAAACAAATAATGTTGGTTCATCTCACGAAAGGCAGGCGTGATCTTCATGTTTGAAGAGTTTAAGTGGTTACCTGAACAGGCATCAACTATAGCTCCAGAAGTGGATATGTTGACTCTTTTTATTGTTATCGTAACGGTGTTAATCAGCTTATTGGTTGGGGTTTTAACCATAGGTTTTGCGGTTGCTTTTCGAAGAAAATCGGAAAGTTATATTCCCGCCCCTTGGTTTGGTTGCATTCCACTCGAAATAGGCTGGACTCTTATACCCGTATTTATTTGTCTAATTATGTTTACATGGGGTGTCAAAGTCTATTCAAATATCGTTATACCCCCTGCCGATGCCATGGAACTTTATGCCGTTGGCAGACAGTGGATGTGGAAAATCCAACATCCAGAAGGCCAACGCGAAATTAACGCTTTGCATGTTCCGATTGGCAGGCCTGTCAAGGTTACTCTGACTTCTGAAGATGTTATTCATTGCTTTTCAATTCCTGCTTTTAGAATTAAGCAAGATGTTGTGCCTGGCCGATATAGCAGCCTTTGGTTTCAAGCCACCAAAACCGGCACTTACCAGCTTTTCTGTTCAGAGTATTGTGGTACCGAGCATTCCCGAATGATTGGGAAAGTAATCGTGATGGAAGAAGCCGATTATCAAAAATGGTTGTCAGAAGGTGCAGAAAGTGGCTCTGCTTTGCAAGGTAGAAAACTGTATACCAAATTGCAATGCGTGACCTGCCATACGGGCAATGCCGAAGCGAAAGCGCCTAACTTAGAAGGCATTTATCGCAAGCACATTCCGATTTCCCATATTGATGGTGTTAAAATAAAAGACGGTACTAAAGTATTTGCAGATGATTCTTATATTCGAGAGTCGATTCTTTATCCCAATGCCAAGGTTGCAGCGGGCTGGGAATCGATTATGCCTACCTACCAGGGTTTGGTCACAGAAGAAGAATTGCTGCAGGTAATCGCTTATATTAAATCGCTTAATCAGGGTCAAACGCCACCAAGAACTGAGGAGACGCCCACTCCTGCCATCATTCAAAATAAAAATCCTAGCAAGGAGGTAAATTAATCATGGCTACTGTGAGTCTTGAATCTAAAACTTTTGAAAAGTTTCCTGATATTGTTGGCCGTCACGATGAGGTTAATTATCTTAATCATGATCACAGCGTTGCATCTTGGTTATTTACTTTGGATCATAAGCGCATTGGTTTGCTCTATCTTGTTACCATTACACTGATGTTTCTTTTGGGTGGTGCGTTGGCAGGTGCGATTCGCTTAGAGTTGCTGACTCCCAAGGGGGATTTTTTAACTGCCGATACTTACAACAAAGCTTTTACCGCTCATGGTATTATCATGTTGTTTTTCTTTCTGATTCCCTCGATTCCCGCTGTGCTGGGCAACTTTGTTGTGCCCCTCATGATTGGCGCTAAGGATGTCGCTTTTCCAAGATTAAACCTTTTTAGTTATTACCTTTACTTTGCGGGTAGTGTAATAGCCCTTACCGCATTGCTTTTGGGTGGTGTTGATACCGGCTGGACTTTCTATACACCTTTTAGCTCGACTTATTCAAATTCCTATGTGGTGGTGATGGCATCAGGATTGTTTGTGGTTGGTTTTTCTTCCATCCTTACTGGGTTGAATTTTATTATTACCGTGCACCGCATGCGCTGCCCAGGCCTTACTTGGTTTCGCCTACCTTTGTTCATCTGGGCCATCTATGCAACAAGTGTGGTTCAATTGCTAGGCACACCAGTTATTGCTGTAACATTAGGTCTGTTGGGTGTTGAAAGAGTCCTTGGTGTTGGAATTTTTGATCCTCGTCTTGGGGGAGATCCGATTCTTTTCCAACATCTATTCTGGTTTTACTCCCATCCTGCGGTTTACATCATGATTCTTCCTTCCCTTGGTGTAACCAGTGAAGTTATTGCAACCTTCAGTAGGAAGAATGTGTTTGGCTATCACATTATTGCTTTTTCAAGCATTGCAATTGCTGTATTTGGTTTTATTGTCTGGGCCCATCATATGTTCACTACCGGGATTTCCCCCTATGCAGCAATGGTTTTTTCGCTGCTTACTTTTTCGGTTGCTATTCCTTCTGGTATTAAAGTTTTTTCATGGCTTGCAACGATGTATGGTGGTTCCATTAGTTTTGATACCCCTATGATTTACGCCTTCGGGTTCTTGGGGTTATTTACCATAGGTGGAATGACTGGGTTATTCCTTTCCACCTTGGGAACAGATATTCACTTGCATGACACCTATTTTATTGTTGCGCACTTCCATTACATTATGGTTGGCGGTGCAATCATGGGTTATATGGCGGGTATACATTACTGGTGGCCCAAGATGACTGGTAGAATGTATTCTGAATTTTGGGGCAAGCTTAGTGCTGGCATCACTTTCATTGGTTTTAACTTTACCTTCTTTCCCCAATTTATTCTTGGATACCTTGGAATGCCACGAAGATATTACGAGTACCCAGATGAGTTTCAAGTTTTGAATGTTTTCTCTTCTGCGGGCGCATCCATTCTTGCGATTGGTTATATAATGCCATTATTTTATATGACCTATTCCTTCTTCTTTGGAGAGAAGGCAAGTTCTAATCCTTTTGGTGCATCCACTTTGGATTGGACTAATACAACTTCTCCTCCCTCGCCCCATAATTTTGAGAAGACCCCTATTGTTACTGAAGAACCCTATCATTTTCATGGAAAGGAGGCCGCGGTTGTCAACCACTAACGAAACCATTCAAGACCACGGCCAGCATCATCACAAAGATTTGGCGCATCATTTTGATACGCTAGAACAGCAGCATGACGCCAATACCCTCGGTATGTGGGCTTTCCTGTTGACTGAAGTTTTATTCTTCGGCGGCCTATTTGCTGCTTATACGATTTATCGTTATAAGTATTCCGCTATGTTTGAAGAAGCCAGCAACCATTTAGATATTACTCTTGGTGCCACTAATACCGTGATTCTAATTTTAAGCAGCCTGACCATGGCATTAGCTGTTCGTTGTTCTCAAACGGGTAACTCCCTTTGGACGGGCCGCTGGTTGCTTATTACCATTGCTTTTGGTTTGATGTTTCTTGGTGTGAAGTATGTTGAATGGAAACATGATTACCATATTCACCTGATGCCAGGCAAGGATTGGTCAGGTAAGGATTGGTGGCATTGGCAGTATGCTAAAAAGGCCAAGGAAATGGATACGCACGGCAAAGGTGCTGGTCATTCCTACCCTGATAAAAAAGATGTGATTGCAGACAACGATCCAAGCCTTGGAGTTCGAGGGATTCAAGAATCCCAGCAAGCTAGGCTTTTCTTCTTGCTGTATTTCTGCATGACTAGCCTTCATGCTTTGCATATGCTCGTGGGCTTTGTGCTCATTGGGATTATTGCCTACTTTGCTTATCAGGGGGCTTATTCTCCGGAATATTATTCCCCTGTTGAAAATATCGGTCTGTACTGGCATTTTGTCGATATAGTCTGGATCTTTTTGTTCCCGTTACTATATCTTTTAGGCGCCCACATGGGGCATTAATTTTTAAGGTGCATTAATGGCTACTACAGAACACTCAACACATCAACCAGCTCCACTTTCGTTGTATTTATTTACATTCGGTATGTTGATGTTTTTGACTATCGTTACAATCTTGGCAGGGTTTCAAAATTTCGGCATGTGGAGCACGCCTATTGCTCTGGGAATTGCAGCAGTTAAGGCCGCTTTGGTTGTTGTTATTTTCATGCATGGTTACAGCAGCAGCCCACTGACTTGGGTTATTATACTTGCATCAATGTTCTTTTTGACAATCATGCTGGGATTAATGCTTTCTGATTATATGAGTCGTGGTTGGGCTATGTAACAACCTTTATTAAAATAATAAAGAAAGCCTCAGGAGTTAAACTCCGTTTCCGTTCGGTGAAGTACATGTAATCAAGAAACCTGATTCAATCCGCTTTTTGGCACCTGTACTTCACCGAACGGACACCAATTTACGGGCTTATGTTACTAAGGGTCTTCCATGTATCCTCCTCCAAAACTTGGTCCGCTTACTCTTCAAGAACGGTGGTTCTTCGGGATCTTTCTGGTTGTGTTGTTCGGCCCTGTTTGGTGCAGAGATTTGTTCCAATTTCAAGCCGGTTAAGCTCAGTGCTTTGTTGGTTGTATTGTTTTGGATCCCTCTGCTTGTTTTACATGAGTTGGGTCATGCAATTGTTGCTAATCTGCTCAACTGGCATGTTGGCCAAATTGTTATCGGCATGGGGCGGGTAGTCAGCTCCTGTCAAATCGGCACGGCATCAGTCGAAATTCGCTTGTTTCCGGTTGAAGGCTTCATCAAGTGCGTCCCCTGCGACTTACGGCTCCCTCAGTTAAAAAGCGCCCTCATCTATTTTGCGGGCCCAGATGTAGATCTTCTTTTGGCCTTAGCCATCTTTCTGTTGGTTGGTCCGGACCACCTATTGACTAGCTCAGACAATTACCTAATTATTGTTTGGCAAAGTCTTGCTTTGGCTAGTGCGGTGGAAGGTGTTCTTAATCTGGTGCCCCATTCGATCACCACGCACGAAAGCAAGATACCCAATGATGGCTTGGGTATCATTCGCAGCTTCCTAATGCCAGAAAGCTACTATGCCAGTATGATTGGTCTCACCTATAACGAGAAATTGGGAGATTGGGAGAGCTACGATCCGGCTGACTGGTGGAAACGCTAGAGAGAGAAAAGATGTCGAGAGTCGAATTGAGGCCAAATCAGGCCGAACTTGATCAGATTGTCAGCACCATCTCGATCCAGTACCCCAAGCTGTCAAAACTCATCCTCATATCTGTTAGTTTAACTTAATGGAATAAATTTGAGTTGGGGGAAATTCAGGATAACCCTTCTCCACTCCGACGATGGACACCCTATGACCCCATGGGCAATGCACCTTGATTTGAAAACTCGTTTGATTGAGCAAACGCACGGGAACAAAGGTTGGAGTTTGGGGCTGGTTTAGAATTGGTTCTAATTGGCGGAGTAATTTTTTACGCCAGTAATGAAATGCCCTATCCGATATTCCACGCCGTAGGCAATAAGACCGGATTGATTCACTTTTTGGTACTTGTACTTCACCGAACGGACACATTTTTGCAAACCCCCGAGAATTCTTTCTCGGGGGTTTGTTTTTATCATAATACTCTTTAACCCAGCACCCACATAAACTAAGCTTAGGAAGACCACTTTAAGAGTATAAATTCATAGAGGTGCAGGATGGAAATTGAAGTAGCAGACCTAGGAAATGGGGTTAAAGATGAGATGGTACTTATTCTAGCGGGTAAGTTTGTGATGGGCTCACCCAAAAATGAAAAAGACCGAGATGATGATGAAGTGCAGCACGAGGTAACAATTTCCAAGCCATTTTATATGGGTAAGTATGAAGTCATGCAGGAGGAATGGGAATCTGTGATGGGTAATAACCCTAGTAATATAAAGGGAGCAAATCTGCCAGTAACAGATGTATCGTGGTTAGATTGTCAGGATTTTATTAAGAAATTGAATGGTAAGACTAAAGGCGGATATAGGTTACCAACAGAAGCGGAATGGGAATATGCGTGTAGGGCCGGAACTAAAACAGCTTACTCCTTTGGTGATACTATCACCCTTAGTGATGCGAACTATGGGGATACAAAGAATAGTAAGCCAGTAGCGGTAGGAAGTTATAAGCCAAATGCGTTTGGATTATATGATATGCATGGGAATGTTTTTGAGTGGTGTGAAGATTGGTATGGAGAATACCCTGAGGGTGCTGTAACTGATCCAAAAGGTCCAGATTTGGGGGAACGCCGTGTGTTGCGTGGCGGGTCTTTCGTCAATCTTGCTTGGAATACTCGCTCAGCCGACCGCAGCAACGGCATACCAGGTGACCGGTACGATGTTGTTGGGTTCCGTCTTGCAAGAACTCCGTAATTATGGCTTAGTTATTTACAGCTTACGGCCCCTAAATTTAAAGTTACTTTTACTAAACCAATACCCTATTTTTTCAATAAGTAAAACTTGTAATAAACTGATTCTTAATTTATGCATAGGATCACCAACAATAGAAGAAGTATCAAAAAAAGCCACCGGCTTGATTGCTCAAACCGGTGGCTCGGTTTACTTCGGACAATTTACTTCAGGTTTTTCTTGATCTCTTCTTCAACCGTAGAGATCTGAAGATTCTTGCCCACGACTTTGCCATCCTTGCCTACCAGAAATACTTGGGGAAGAACTTGGATGCCATAGTCGGTTGCGAGTTTCCCTTCCAAGCCACCTGGTTGATACAAATGCTGTGCGGCAAAAGGGGACCTCTTCAAGAAGGTGTTAGCTTCTTCAGAAGTGGTATCTAGATTCACACAAACCAGATCCAACCCTTTGGGGCCATAGGTTTCCATGATTAGCTTGAGCTTTGCGAAATCGCCAAGGGTCTGGCCATTCCAACTTGCCCAGTAATAAACCACGATCATTTTATCTTTGATGGAAGTGATATCAAAAGTTTGGCCTGGGTTTCCTAGGCTTGTACCAGTAAGGGTGAAGGGCTGGCCTTCACTTTCCATCCTGCGGATAGAACCTGCAGCCTTGGCGGCTTGGGTCTTACCTGCAAAGTTTTTAGCAATTTGGGTGTACCAGTTCTTAGCTTCGACATCCTTGCCCAAAAATTCGCTCACCATACCGAGTTGCAACAAGGCATCAGGGACATCATCAGCTTTGGGGTAGGCTTGAACAAAGGCAGCAAGGCGAGTCATCCAGTCGTTTTGGATTTTGTTGAAGTCTTCGCCAGGCTTAGAAATTCGTGCAGCATAGTCAGCCTGCAACCCGCGGAAGGAAACATAGCCTGCAAGGTTGCTGCCTGGCAGACCTTTTGCCAACTGCTCTTCTAAAGAAGCGAGGCGTTTAGATGCAACCATTTCGCCTGTGGTGCTATTTTGAGCAGCACTGCTAAGGCTATCTGCAAGTTGCCTAATCCATGGATCACGATCTTCAGGCTTAACCTTGGCGAGAATTTTTTCGAGGTGATCTGCCCTACGAAGGTGATGTTTTGCAAGAGTAGCGCTGGCGCCCCCGGTGCTATTTGATTCAACAGCGGAGTCAATCGCAGCAAGTTCATCCACCAACTTTTTCAACTCGGGATCTTTTTCGAGATCAATTTTGTTGGTGCCTGGGCGAACGCTGCCTTCTTCTTCGCTAACAGCGCCTGGGATTGGGGCATCCGCAAGTTTCCATGATCCATTAACAAGAAACATTTCGCCCGTCTGCAGCCAATCGGTTTTTCCTGCAGCTTCATAAAGGATGGTCCCTTTTGCAAAGCGGAAAATATCGCCCTTGCTGCCTGTTTGATCTGCGGGCAGGCATTGGGGAATACCCATTTCAACATGAAGCCAAGTAGTTTTGTCATCCAAGGCTGGAAGCTTGGTAAGGGTAGCTTGGAACTTTGCAGTCGAAGCGATTACTTGTTCCCTTACTTTTCTTGCAGCATCGCCTTGAAGATCTAGGGATTTTAAATCAGCTTCGGTAAGAAGAAGAGCCTTAAGGCGGGAGAAATCCTTGGTGGCAACTGCTTTCAAGATTTCTTGGCTGACTTCCTCGGGACTGATAACCTGCCAAGAATCGATTTTGGTATCTTCATTTTCATCGATACCGATTTTGGTGCCACCTGCATTTAGCCAGCGATAAAGGTCTGCTTTGCCATTAAAGTTGGTGTCAATTTCGCGATAAACTTCAACGCCATCTTTATAGTAAGACCAAACATCGATGCGATTATCTTCGTTGGAGTCAAAGAATTTACGAAGAAGATTGCCTTGGCCATCTTTAAGAACCCAACCGGAACCTTTTTTAATTCCTTTGATAAGTTCGACTTTGCAAGCTGCTTCTTCCTCAGGAGAGGGGGTAAAGAAAACAATCCCATCTTGCTTAGGTTTAAAAGAAAGAATGGCGGCGGCGGTGGGTGGAGCAGCGACGGCAGGCATTGCAGCGCTGAGCAAGAAAAGGGCGCCTGAACAAAAACCAGCAAACTTCCAAGACTTCCGCATACCAAACTCCTTCACAGAAACCAATAAAAAAGCGGGGAGAATGCCCCTGCATTAAGAAGATCGGCAAAAAGGGTTGTAGAAGTTGATGTTAAAATCAAAAATATTTGCATAAAGGTTACAACCTGAAAAACTGGTATAGAGTGCATGAGCGTTTGTCAAGTTACTTAATTTCAGTCGTTAAATAAATAGGCAACATTCCCTAAGTCTTTATCCCTGCTGTCCTTGACCCCCTTCATGAAAAAATTACAATTATTAATAGGCGTTGCCTGATCTGAGTTATTTCTTGGATTAGGAAACATACCTAAAGGCTGGTAGTAAAATTGGCAAAGGAGTGCCACTCTCATGATTTTTTATCAAGCGACCAATTTATTTGTTTCAAGATGCAAGGTATCAAGAGAATTTGAACTAACCCAAAAGTACAAAGGTTCAACTGCTGCTTTTTTCAACCTGTTTTTTAAAAGTCTGCATGCCCAGAGTATCTTTATTTAGTCCACGGTTTACTAAATAGCGTAATTATGGCTTAAAAGTTTATAACAAACTGTAAATTCAAAAGGTTTAACTACTTGGATAATGACAGGGTTAAAATGGTGAAGGAAGCCAGTGACATCGTAGATGTCGTTGGAAGTTACATTTCTTTACGCCCAGCTGGCCAACAAACCTTCAAGGGCCTTTGCCCTTTTCATGATGACCACCGGCCTTCTTTTGATGTCGATCCTAAAAGGGGGCGTTACCGTTGTTGGTCTTGTGGCAAATATGGGGATGTAATCACCTTTGTGCAAGAGTACGAAAAAGTCGAATTTGCCGAAGCTTTGGAAATTCTGGCCAAGAGGGCAGGTATAAATCTAGAAAAAAAAGAAAATTTAGTGCAGAACCGGCTGCGCGGGTCAATGCTTGACTCAGTGCGCTGGGCATCAGATCAGTATCACCAGTGCTTGCAAGAATCACCCTTGGCTGCAGAAGCGAGAAGTTACCTATCTGGCCGGGGTTTAGAAGACGAAATTATCAGGCAGTTCGGATTGGGATTTGCACCACGCAGAGGGGATTGGCTGCTGGAGCTTGCACATAACGATGGGGTGGATGTAGGAATGCTGGAACAAGTAGGCTTAATAGGCCGAAAAACAGACAAGCCTGGGCTTTACGACCGATTCCGGGACAGAATCATGTTCCCGATTCGTAATGTGCTGGGTAACACGGTTGGTTTTGGGGGCAGAATTATGCCCTCATCACCTTTCGTAGATAAAGCGCCCAAGTACTATAATTCTTCCGATTCCCCTTTGTTCTCGAAAAGCGAACAACTTTATGGAATCGATCAGGCCCGCAATGCCATTGGGAAATCCGGGTATCTTGCAGTGGTCGAAGGGTATACCGATGTGATGATGGCACATCAAATGGGCGTTGGGAATATTGTTGCAACCATGGGCACTGCTATAAATGCTAGGCACTTGCGGCAGCTTAGGCGCTGGACTGGTAAAGTCGTGTTGGTATTTGATGCAGATGCGGGCGGTGAACAAGGCGTGGATAGGGCGTTGGAATTATTTGTTACCAACGACATGGATTTAGCAATCGCAACGCTTCCCGAGGGATTAGACCCTTGCGATATGTTGTTAAACGATGGACCCGAGGCATTTCAAGAAGTTTTAAAGGGCGCAGTGGATGCCCTCGAATTTAAGTTGAGTTCCATACTTGCTGAAACCAGCAGAGTTGGTGTTTCGTTAGAGGCAAAGCGCAAAGCCACCGATTCGATTTTAAGTGTGTTGGCAAGAATCCCTGTAGAGAGCAGCCCATCTTCTCAACTCAAGCTTCAATTAATGTTGGGCCGAATAGGCAAAAGATTAGGATTAAGCGAAGAAACCTTGAAAAACCGAGTGAACGAGTTAAGGCCGAAAACAGAATCTCGCAAGGTGGACACGAATACAATTAATACAACTGAAGAGTCCCGTCGGGCCAAGCCAGCCCCTGAAGAAAAAGAACTCGTTGAAGTTCTGCTGGCAAACCCTGACCTGGTGCTTCGTGCCAGGCAGGAATTAAGCCTCGACGATTTGAATCATCCCGGGTTAAGGCAGATTGTTTCCATCCTGTTCGATTTACAGGACGAAAAACTAACGCCCGACTTGGATGCAGTTCGCGCCCGCATGGGTGACAGCCCGATTGGTTCGAGGCTGTTGGATTTAGCAGACCAAGGTCGGCGAAATCCAGAACCCGTGATATGGTATGGCAATATTCTGGAACGGTTCAATGAGCGCAAGATTAAACCGGTGGTAAGGGTCCTTCAAGACCAATTACACGCTGCGAATGATCATGAAACCGCCATGGATCTTCTAAGAAAATTGCAGTCCCGTTCGGTTGGATCTGGTTCAGTTCCAACCCCTTCCCGTCTCGATGGAGGCCATTGATGGAAAAGATTGAAGTTACTTTCAAGGCATTGTTGGAAGCTGGCAAAGAAAAGGGGTTCTTGACTTACACCCAAGTCAACGAGCACCTGCCCGAAGATGATGCCAACCCTGAAAAAATTGACCAGCTTTTGCTTGTTCTTGAAGAACAGGGAATTGAACTGATTGATGAATCCGAGGTAGAAGATCGGGAAGGCGCTTCCACCGGCGTAACCACAGAAACCCAACCGGAACTTGATCTTAGCTTCATCGAACAGGAAGAAGGCAAACGCATTGATGACCCAGTGCGAATGTACTTAACCCAGATGGGCGAAATCCCTCTTTTAAAGCGCGAACAAGAAATCAACTTAGCGAAGAAAATCGAAGTCACACGCAAGCGCTTCCGCAGGAAAGTTTTAGAGTGTGATGGCGCAATGAATCAAGTTGTTGACACCCTTAAAAGGGTACACTCTGGTGAGCTGCCTTTCGATCGAACCATAAAGGTATCGCTTACCGAAAACTTAGAGAAAGACAAAATTCTGCAGAGAATGCCACACAATCTTCGTACTTTGGAAAGATTGATGGAGCAAAATCAAGAAGATTTTAATCAGATAATGAATGCGGAATTAGATGAAGAAACCCGCAGACATTTCCGTAGAACTTTACGAAACCGCAGACGCAAAGCTGTTTGTCTGGTTGAAGAGTTGAGCATTCGAACCCAGAAAATCCAACCTCTGATGAAGAAGTTGGAACAAATCGCAAGAAGGATGGAAGAACTCGAAACTGAAATCCGATATCTCAACAACATCCGTGGTTCTAAAGAAGACATCCAAGCTTTGGAAAAAGAACTTCGCGATTACATGCTCAGTACTATGGAAGATACTCAGGAACTGCGCAGAAGAGTTATCACCGTTCATACTCGGTACATGGAATACGAACAAGCCAAGCGTGATCTCTCTGGGGGCAACCTGCGATTGGTAGTTAGTATTGCCAAGAAGTATCGCAATCGGGGTTTGAGTTTTCTTGACTTGATTCAAGAAGGCAACACTGGGTTGATGCGTGCGGTCGATAAATACGAATACCGCAGGGGTTACAAGTTTAGCACTTACGCAACTTGGTGGATTAGACAGGCGATCACCCGTGCAATTGCAGATCAGGCCAGAACCATCCGCATTCCAGTGCATATGATCGAAACCATGTCGAAGCTTCGCAATGTTACTAAGAAATTGTTGCAAGACATGGGCCGCGAACCCACCATCGAAGAAATTGCAGTAGCTGCTGAAATCAGCGTTGAAGAAACCCGCAGGGTAATGAAAATCAGCAGGCACCCTATCAGCCTCGATAGGCCCGTGGGCGAAAGCGAAGATAGCTACTTTGGCGATTTCATCGAAGATAATTCCGTTGATTCACCTGTGAATGCAGCGGCTCAGGAAATGCTCAAAGATAAAATCGATGGCGTTCTGAAAACCCTCACTTACCGGGAAAGAGAAATCATCAAACTACGCTACGGCCTAGGTGATGGTTACACTTATACCTTGGAAGAAGTAGGCAGAATATTTAAAGTGACCCGCGAGAGGGTAAGGCAGATCGAGGCGAAAGCCGTCCGGAAACTGCAGCACCCAGTGCGCAGCAGGCAACTAGAAGGTTTTATCGACCTTTCACTAAAACAGTAGACCCAAAGGGCCCCCACAAGGGCCCTTTTTTATTGCACCGAGTTAAACTTCATTACAAGGACGAAAAAGCCAATGACCGAGCCAGGAATAATCTTCAAGGAAATCCACAAGTTCAGTAAACATGCTTTTGAACTGCAAGAACATATCGGGCGGATTCCAAGACAGATAAAGGCCCAAAAAACTAGAATCGAACGCATGGAGAAAGAGTTCAAAGACTTTCAGGATCTTCTTAAAAAAACCAAAGTTTCCATCCATGAAAAAGAAGTTTCCTTGAAGGAACTCAACACCAAGGTTGCCAAGTTTCAAAAGCAACAAAACGAAGCCTCCGACAACAAGGCCTATGATGCACTAAAAACAGAGCTTGCCAACACCAAGGCCGAAATTTCAAAGGTAGAAGATGAGATCCTTTCTGCAATCACAGAGCAGGAAGAAAAAACTGCAGCACTTCCCGAGCAAGAAAAATTATTGAAGACGGCCAAGGCTGAAGCAGCTTCCATCGAAAAGAATTCCACTGAACGCAAGGCTGAATTGGAAGTGCAACTGAACGAAACAAATGCATCGTTAAAAGCTGCGGAGTCGCAACTTTCTGCAGACCACCTGCCTAAGTACCTGCGCATTGTACAATCATTTAAGCATGAGGCACTATCGCCCTTGGAAGGAAAAACCTGCTCTTCCTGCGCCACGGAAATAACTTCACAAATGATGAATGAAGTACGCAACTACCTGTTTGTAGCGTGCAAATCATGCAACCGCCTGCTTTATCTTTCCGAACAGAGTGAACGAATATTCAAAGAAACTGAAGCAGCAGACGAAGCGTAAACCACCTTTTTATTTAAGATTATCTAAGAGCGCTTAGTTTTTGGCAGCAGTGTTGTTGCTGAAGCAGGTGTTCCACCAACTTTGGTTAAGGTCGTTGTAACTTTGAATTCCATAATGCCTTGAAAGCGCGCCTTCGTAGCCACCCTTCAGCCCGTCTTTCATGAATTCGCTGAAGGCCTGCGGGCCTTTCAACCTAGTCAGATAATCGACTAGCGAAACACTCTGAGCATAAAACGGCCCCACCAATTTGGGTTCGGGGTAATCTACCATCTGCATCAATCGCGAAACATGAAACAAAGTATTCTCGCGCGCATGTTTGGGCAGATTATCAAGATGCTTTTGAATTCTGTTTTTCGGCTCTGCAAGAACCGCCATACCTTCATCCGCCCAACGCGGCACAGGTTGATCCCCCAATCTTCCAGCAAGGACAACATGGGTTGTTTCGTGGGGAAGAACGCCGGTCATCATATTCGCTTCATCAGTATGCAGATCAATTCTGCGAGAAAGTACGCGAACGCCTTCAGTTTTCAAGGTGGTATGCCCGGGAGAAACAGCGGGTGCCCCGGTTGATTTCGAATATTCCTGCGCTGTGGAATGAAGATAGATTTCGCAAATGGGGGTCCAATCATTTCCAACGGATCCAAACCATTTCATCCCAGCCTCTTCCCTGCAGACTTCAGAAGATTTTGCAACCTGAGTGGCATCTGCTTGATTCAAATGATGCCAAACCCTGAAGTTTTTTGTTTCTGCAAGATACCAGTTTCCTTGGTAAGGCCCTGTGTGTTTTACTTCCACTATAGGCACATTAGTTTGCTGCGGATTGATTGCCCCTATTTCTTGCTTACGCTGATCAATATTTTGCAGCAGGCTATTTCCAAATGATTGTAATTGCGGCGCCATGGAAAGGCTGACTCGGATTTCGTTTTCCCATAAGGGATCGAGCTTGGTATTCTGCCTTTGGTTCATCGCCTCTACCACAGAATACAATCTGCAATAAGCCCAGCGTTCAACGCTTTTTGGCATAACCTTGGGCTCCAGCCTGTAAGCTTCCTCATAAAGCTTAGAAGCCAGCCTGAAGTTTTTAACTGCAAATTCTTTCTCCGCCTGATCCAATCTCAGTCGGGCATCATGATACCGCTGGGTATTGCTGAACGAAAAGGGGTTATCCTCATTGGTATCTTCAATTTTACCCCGCACCTTTGGAGTATCCTGTGCGATTTTTGGTAGCTCGGCAACTTTTGTGGGGGCTACCAACTTGGTTATCGCTGACGCAAGACTTATCGCAGGCGCGGCAGAAGGCACCACGGCAGGTGCAGCAGGCGCGGCAGAAGGCACCACGGCAGGTGCAGCAGGTGAGGCAGAAGGCACCACGGCAGGTGAGGCAGGTGCAGGCGCAACTGCCACAGTTTTTGCTCCTTGGGTTATGTTAGAATCAAGTATTTGCAGGCGCTTTTCATACTTCGAAATTTCATCATTAAGCCCCTTCGCCTGAAGATCACGAATATGCCCCTGATAGGCATTATGAAGCAATTGCAAATATTCTTTGTTGCCATCGATTGAAGATATCTGCGCTTCAAGGATGAATACCGCAGCTTGATAATTACCTTTTTTAAAGTGATCCTGTCCTTCAAGAAGGGCTTTTTGAACTGCGAGGATTTTCTGAAATTTGGCATCTGCATCCGCTGCATAAAGCAACTGCGCAAAAGGAAGTGCAACAGAAATAAAAACAGCAAGCAATAGTTTCGATGTATTCATAACGAGCATCCATGCTCCCGAACAATGGTTAAAAAACCTGTTCAATAATCAAAGGAAGTCTTGGGTTCAATGGCCCTATATACTTCCGAAATGGTGCAATCGGTACTTATCGATTGCTCCGAAATTTGATTGATTTCGAAGGCATCCTGCCAAACAAAATCAACCAAGCGGGCAAAGGGTAAGAATGATTGCATGGAAACACAAGGCGAGTTCTAAAGGGAAGAAAAGCAAACTACCCTTGCTGCCTATTTTCACACGCAACTCCCCCACCTTTACCAACGATAATAGGAAACCCACTTTTTTACCCTTAAGGCAATTGAAAGAGGGCCCTAGGATGGATTTTCTAATGTTTATTAGCATAAAAGCACGAATCAATGATTAACTGTATTTGTTTGCATACAGAATATTTTTTGAAGAAGTGCTTTAGGATTTCAGTTCAAATGGAACATTCCCATATTCCTTCAGGCGAAAGTTTCCCAAGGCTTTACCTGATAGATTCCAATTCAGAATCGCAGAACGATTGCATCGCAAATTATGCGTCCGAGCATTACGATTTAAGCATGAGTTTGAAAGACCCTTTACACCCATCGTTCAGCGCTTTTCTGGAATCCTTGAAAAGAGAATGTACCAAACGGGGATTGCGATTTTTGCTGATCCACGAAGCCATAGTTGCAGAAGCCATCGATAAAATTCGCATAGGAAAACTATCCTCGGGGTTTCACCTCGATTTTTTTTCGCTCTGGCATGAAGCTAATGAACCCTTTGCAAAACTGGCGCAAACTATCCAAGATTCTGGTGGAAAACCAGTCAATTCACCCCATCGCTCTCGTTTATTCACAGATAAGGCTGCAAGCCATTTCGAACTGACCAAAAACAATCTCGGTGTGCCAAGGTCTTTGATACTTCGCCCAGGCTTGCCTGAAAAAACAATCAGGCAGATGATCGTTGGGTTCTTACGAGAAAAGAATCGAAACTGGGAAGGCGGGTTGTTTCTCAAAAAGGGGAACGGGTTTGGCAACAAGGGTGTGACACATATTAAAACTGCATGCATTGAAGAATTAATTCTCGAGGTTCAAAAAGTTCTAGCATCAGACCCAACAGATTCCTACCTGCTGCAAGAGGAAGTTCGTTGTGGATACATGCAAACTAGCCAAGGTTTGACACGCCCAGCATACTGGCGCATTATTTATTGCATGGGAGATTTTCACTATTTCTGGTGGAAACCTGCAGATTACTGTAGCCCGGATGAAAAGAGTTACATCCCTCTTGAGGCCTCGGAAATTCGCGCCTCCCGCTTGCAACCGCTTTTGGATTTCGCAGAGGAACTCAAAGAATTAAGCGGCCTCGATTGGTTTTCTACTGAAATATGTCTGCAAGAAAAACCTTCCTTTTCCAAGCATCATATCCGCTCGGAAGATGGCTCGCTGCTTCCACTCGTTTCAATCGATTATTTTAACGACCAGTGCGATGTTCATGTGCAAAGCCAATGGCATGGCGCACCACCCGATGTGTTTGCAAATATGATTGCAAGGCGATTTGCAGAGCATGCTACAAGCCTATCCCGAATGAACAAATCTCGAAAAACAGGCTAATGTTTCTTGCCCACTCATTTTATATTGCGATAATCAACGCTTAAAGGAGGGGGCCAAGATGCTACCCGGATATAACACCAACGGCTTCGCACACCACAAAATTGATGATGCATTGCAAATTATTGCAGAGCTTGGGTACCAATCCGTTGCGTTCACCTTGGATTACAACACCCTTGAACCATTTGCTGCCAATGCAATAACAAGGGCACGGGAACTCGGAAAAATAGCACGAGATTTGCGTTTAAACCTTGTGATCGAAACGGGTGCAAGATTTCTTTTAGACCCAAGAAGAAAGCACCAACCCACCCTTTTATCGCAGCAGGCGGCAGGCCGAAAAACGAGAGTCGACTTCTTACTTCGCTGTGCCGAACTGGGAATGGAAATGGGTTCAAGTACCCTAAGCTTTTGGTCGGGGCAACCCGATTTCGAAGCCGCAGATAATGCCTATTGGGAGATACTCACCGAGCAATGCAGCTTCATTAGCGGGCAGTTGGAAAACACCGGGATGAAAATAGCATTTGAACCAGAACCTGGCATGTTCATTGATACGATGGGCAAATTTGAACACCTTTACAACGCAATCAACAGCCCCAGATTTGGCTTAACATTAGATATAGGGCATCTTGAATGTATGAATGAAATGCCCTTGCTACCTCATCTTGAAAAATGGGGTGAAGTGATTTGGAACATTCATCTGGAAGATATGAGGCAGGGGGTGCATGATCATTTGGCCCCCGGAGAGGGATCAATCGATTTTGCGAAGGTGTTCGAAGGGTTAAATAAAATAAAATATGAAGGCGGAGTGCACTGGGAATTAAGCAGGCACAGCCATGATGCAGTAGAAACTGCCCGCAAATGCAGGCAGTTTATGCAAAAATGGGTTTGCTAGAAAAGAGGCTTTTTACCCGCATCGCCTATCCCGCCACGGATAGAAAAGTTCCGAGGTGGTGCAGGCCTGACTGGTTTCGAGGGTACAACAGGCCCGGATTCTTCGAGTTCAAGCGCACTAGCTTCAGGGGCTGTAAGTGCCTTGATCGAAAGAGAGATGCGTTTGGTTTCCAGATCGATACTTTGAATTTTAACCTGTATTTCTTGCCCAACCTTTACAACATCTTGGGCCCTTCGAACCCTGACCGTGGATAATTCAGACAAGTGTACAAGCCCTTCGATGCCCGGTGATAATTCGATAAAGGCACCAAACTCTGCAAGCTTGGTCACCTTGCCTGTAACGACTGCACCCGGCCAGTTTTCCTTTGAAAATACATCCCATGGGTTTTCTTCTAATTGCTTGAATCCAAGGCCGACTTTTCGGGTTTCGGGATCGATCTTCAAAACAACCACTTTTACCTTCTGGCCTGATTGAAACAATTTGGTGGCATCGATCTGCCTGCTCCAACTCATTTCGCTAATATGCAACAAGCCATCGACTCCGCCCAAGTCTACAAAGGCACCAAAAGGCATAACCGACCTTACAATACCTTCACGAACCTGGCCTTCCTTGAGTTCGGCCCAGAGCTTTTCTTTAGCCTCTGCTTTTTCTTTTTCGAGAATGTCTCTTCTGCTTACCACAAGATTTTGGCTTGCAACATCAACCTCTGCAACCATGCAAATAAGCTTCTGATTCAAGTAAGGTTCAAGCTCATTAATTCGGAACATTTCAATTTGGCTGACAGGCATAAAACCACGAATGCCATGCACATCAACTTCTAAGCCGCCCTTGTTCACCCCGGTAACCCTAGCTTCAACGGTCATGCCAACTGCAACGGTGTTCCAATTAGCATTGTAAACAGCAGAGCCTTTTCGAGAAAGCAGCATAACTCCATTTGCGCCATCAAAGCCTTCGATTTTCACTTCCACTTCCTGACCGATCACGGGAGTGCCCTCGGGGAAATGGAGCATGGATAAAACGCCCTGTTTTCGGCCACCCGGAAGTTCGATAAAAACATCCTGATCATGGATGCGAAAGACTTTGCCTAATTTCATTTGTGGTAATGGCTCTTGCCCTTTTTTTCGCTTAGGCATGGGTTCGCCACCCATGAGATCGGTTTCGGAAATGCCCATCATGGCTTCTTCGAGTTCGCGCTCAATAAAGGCATCATTATCAATTTTGGAGAGGCGAAGCGGTGTATCCAAATTTTGATTGGGTTGATCCTCTTGAATTTTCCCTCCTTTGCTAATGTCGCCAGCCTTATTCATGTCATATTTGGCTATTTTCCTAGGCGGAACCCGATCAGGGTTATCAGTCCGGGTGGAGGGTAAATTTTCATTGTCTTGGTTGAAAGGCTCATTACTCATGATACAAACTCCAATAAATCGTACGGAACCAAAGTATTATAGAAAGATCGGGAGATTATTTGAGTTCTTTAACCCGAAGATTTCGAAAATCGACTTTACCACCATGATTTTGCACACAAACATACCCCATAAGAGGCTTCATTTTGATCTCATCAACCGTGGTTTGGTCGACATCAATGATGTTTTCACCATTCAAGGTTACCTTAATGCGGGGCCCTTTGCACTCAATCTCTATTTTATTCCATTCGGGGGCAGGCTTTACTGCTTTAACACTTGGCGCAATATAGCGGTAAAGTGAACCGGTAGAATGCTTATCGGGGTTCTTCATGGCATCATCCAGCAGTTGGATTTCATAACCTGCGCGGGAAGGGGGAGAGTCTGCATTTTTAGGATCATAAACACCGGTGCGAATACCAATGCCACTGTTACAAGGAGATTGCTTGGGCAGTTCTTTTTCTGAAAGCCTGTACTCCAAGTTAAATACAAAGTCTGAAAATTGTTTTTTATCATAACGGAGAAAGCCATAGCTTTTGCGATTATTCACTCTACATGTGATCATGCCATTTTCAGCAACCCAAATGGGTTCTTTAGTACCCTTGTTATCAAATTCTTTAGGCCCCTCAACAACCCAGCCTGAAAGATCTTTTCCATTAAATAAATCAGTTGCATCATTGGGTTGGCTTAAAAGAAAGGGCGTAAACAAAAACAAACAGAAAAGCCTTAACATCGTATTTAATTTCCTTAAAAAGAGCTAAGCTTTGGGTTTGGCACGAACCGTCATATGCAAATGATTTTTTCCCGATGTCTGCCAATCGACAAGAATAAACTCCGAGCCAAACTTCCAAGAATAGTTACCTCCCTGCAAATGCCCTTGTGAAGCGTTACCCGACAAAACAAGCTTCAATTGCTCAACCCCGCCCTGCGCATCAATGATTTTTTCTAGCTTTTTTCTTCGATCTGAAGAAAAGACATCGAGCCTTTTCGCAAGCAGTTTTTTGGCAAGTTCAGCAGCGGGCTTGGGAAGATCTTTAAGCGTAACCCCCGACTTTCCAATCGCCTGACCTGACCCTCCGGGCCCTGCAAGTTTAGCCAAGGTTTCCTTATCCAAAGTTTTGGCAAGTGAGAGCAAGATAGCTTCTTCTTCCTCCCAAAGATTGTTCACGGGATTGCCTCCCAATAGCACAGGGCCAAACTCGCCCTTGTCATCTGCAGAAAATTCGCAGTGAAGCAAGGTTAGATGATGTTGTGCCAATCGGAACGCAAATGACTTTCCTGCCTCTGGTGTACCAAAAAAATTGATGTACCTGCGATTGGCAGGAGTTTGCTTGGCTACCTCGATACAACGGGTTGCACCATAGGGGGAAGTCATTGCAAGGATCATTTTTTCAACAAGGGCGGCCTGCTCAGGTTTCAGTTTGCTGATCGCAAGGCCTTTTCTTTCCACTGCGGGAAAGACTTCTGAAAACCGATCTTTATCATCGAATTCTTTTAATGCCTCGCTTTTTTGTTGTTCATCTAAAGTCTTAAACAAATCGATTGCAACCGCTCTTGCTGCATCGTCCGAGCCTTGAAAAACAAAGGCGGAGGCCAGCAGGGTAAACGCAGGGAAGATAACAAAAGCAATAAGACCAGCAATTTTTTTCATGGTTTTCCACTTTACTTAAATAGGTTTGGTACAACATCATAGCAGACTTCCGCACCGGATACTACTAAATTAAGGCTTCAATGATTGATCGTTTGAAAAAGTTCTGGCCAATCATCAAGGTATTCATCTGGATTCTGGTGGCTTTCGCTGTTGGGTTTCAATTCTGGAGAATCCTGCACCTTGAAGCTCTTAAAGATCCAGAGGGTAAGTATAACTCTTTAACCTTGCTTCTACAACAGTTGCAAAGTGTTTCTTTATCAGGCGTTTTACTTTGTGGCTTGCTTTACATTGTTGGCATAGGTTTTTCAGGATGGTTCTGGTCAGACCTTTTAAACGAAATCAAACAACCTATTTCCCTGCCTTTTTCCCTGCGCTGTTTCTACATCGCCCAGCTGGGCAAATATGTACCCGGCAAAGGCTTGGCTTTGTTTCTTCGCATCAATTCTGCAATGAAAGAAAACATCACCATCACCGCGGGAACCGTCACTTCTATTTACGAGGTGCTTTTTACGATGGCGACCGGGGCAACTCTGGCTGTTGTACTTGGCTTGCTTTCTGCAGAAACTTCAACCACTCAAATCACCGCTGCAACATTTCTGATGCTAGTTACCGGGGTTCCAATTTTGCCCGGAGTGTTCCCTTTTATTGTGAGAAGGTTGGGACGACGATTTTTACCAGCCGATCAATTACTTGTCATCCCAGGGTCTTTTCGCTCTTTTCTTAGAGGGCTTATCTCTACAATGCTTTGCTGGTTCTTTCTAGGGGCAAGCCTTATGGTACTTTGGCAAGCCATGGACACCTCGGTAAACGGTATGAACTTTTCGAGGTTTATTTGGTGTACCGGCTGTGTAACTTTGTCAAATGTTGCAGGATTTGTAGCTTCTACCCCGGGTGGCTTGGGCGTTCGCGAGCAAATCCTACAAATCATGATGGCTGATACCCTTGGGCCTAAAGCTGTCACCGCTGCTATTCTCCTTCGAGTCATCTGGACAGCTTCTGAACTTGTAACCGCTTTGGGTTTTTACTGGATTAAACCCCGGGCAACCGATAGAAAAAACCTAGTCGAAAACTTCCAACCCGATTCTAACCAGGCAACACAGCCATGATTTCCATTATTATTCCGGTTTACAACGAAGAGGAAAGCCTTGCAATACTTCATGGCGAAATCCTAAATATTGCTGAACTTCATCACTTGACGGTAGAAATTCTTTTTGTGGATGATGGCAGTAAAGATAACTCATGGGATAAAATTTGCGAACTTTCGGCATCGCATTCCAACACACGGGGGATAAGGTTTCGAAGAAACTTTGGCAAAGCTGCTGCTTTATCTGCGGGTTTTCAAGCCGCAAATGGCGATATCTTCATCACTATGGATGCAGATCTGCAAGATGATCCGAAGGAAATCCCAAATTTTCTGAAGCAACTTGAAGAAGGTGGGCCTGCAAAAAATGAGCGGCCCTTCACACCCCTTGATGTGATAAGCGGCTGGAAGAAAGTCAGGCTCGACCCTTGGCATAAGACTTTCCCTAGCAAAATATTCAATAAAATGGTTAGCAATCTTACCGATGTACACTTAAACGATCATAATTGTGGTATGAAATGCTATCGCGCACCTATTTTTAAAGAAGTCAGGCTTTATGGCGAACTTCATCGCTTTATCCCCGTGCTAGCCGCTGCCAGAGGCTTCAAAGTAGGTGAACTTGCAATCCAACATCGGGCAAGGAAGTTTGGTTTTTCAAAGTATGGGGTCCGTAGGTTCATTAAGGGGTTTTTAGACCTATTAACCGTAAAATTCTTGACAGGATTTGGCCAAAGGCCACAGCATCTTTTAGGGGGCGCTGGCTTACTTTCCTTCCTTGCGGGAAGTTTAGGGCTGGCTTATCTTGCAGTTACTTGGCTAATTCGGCTTTGGGAACCCGAGCTTTTTCCCCCACTCCATGATAGACCTCTTTTGATTTATGCTGCTGCTTTTTTATTGCTTGGGGCACAAATGATGTCGATAGGATTTTTAGCAGAGCTGATTACCGCATTTCAGGGAAAAGATGCTGATACTTATAGTATTTCCGATCAAACATGTGAGAAAAAGAACACCTAGTCCGAATGCCGTGAAGTTAAGCCATAAAGCATAATGAGCATAGGGGTTGCTTTGCAGCATATTTTGGGTTTCGGAAAACCTTGGCATCCGTCAGACTGTATACGATGGCGATAACCCATACGCCGACTTCGACGCCAGCGGTGCGTTGGCGAATCAGTACCTGTATTTGGGGAGCGACCAGCTCATTGCACGCATCGTTGCCATCGGAGCCGGAAGCGGAAGCGACGGGATCGTATGGTGCCTGACCGACATCCTCGGCTCCGTATACTCGCTCCGTCCGCCAACTCGGGCAATCGGATGGCACGGTCATTGACGGGATTGCTTAATACAGCTTCGGCCAAATCCTGAGCGAGACAAACGCCAGTGCTGACGGCCACATTCCGGTCTACCGCCAAACGGATGAGAAACGCCTCGATCTCCGCCCCCATTTCACGCGAATGCCGTTTATTGTGAAACAAAATGAACCGGGTCATTCAATCGATGTAGGCGCTTTCTGTCCGTTTCGAGTAGTGCAACAAGCGGCATCTTCGCTGCGACCTGATCGAGCAACTTCAGCGACTGAACCGACTTCTGTGGCGAATCCCCTTAATTTTTCTTTGCAATCGCGCCGCACCACGGTTAGAATACTACGGTGTGAAGAGAGGCGGAATCTCTTCCGTTCCGGCGATATCGCTAATCTGAGTTAGATAGAATCCGGATTAGCAAGAATCATAAGCCGAGTTAGATGGAATTAATTTTATCCTACGAAGAGATAATTCCTTCAACTTCTCGGAGGTATTCCAGCGTCAGAAGAAGGATTTACCGCATTGAATTCTGAAACAGGAACAACTACGCAGGGCGCAATGTTGATCAAGATTGTTTGCCAAAGGAAAATTGTTCGGCAACACAAACCCAAGCGGGTGATTTGGTTATGTGTTGACGGGCAACCATCCCAATATTAACATTGATTAGGCGTAAGAAAAAATATCAGACTGGCTCCCCTAGTATTGACATCACCAAACTTCAAGAACGGAAGAAATGCGATGATTAAACCTGCGAACATTTTTAGTATCTTGCTGGGGTTATTCTTTCTAGCTAGCCTAGCATTTGAGGTGTCGGCGCAAAATGCGCTGCCCAAGGCAAAGGGCGTCAACGATGCACTTCCCCACCCAGACAGCAAGCCCGCTGATTTGTCCAAGACCGTCAAGGTCTTCATTCTTATGGGGCAGTCGAATATGCTGGAGATGGGAAAGGTCGAAGGTGATACGAATGGAACGCTCGAGCATGCCGTCAAGAAGGAAGGACTGTACCCATTCCTCATCGACGATGCTGGCAAATGGACGATCCGGCAGGATGTTCGCAATGTTGCGGTGATGGGAAGCGGCGGCCCAGGCAAAACTCAGGTGCGACGGAACAATTGGATGACCGTCTCCGGTGGCAAGATCGGCGTGGAGCAGGGCATTGGCCATCACTTGGGTAACGCGCTGGAAGAACCCGTGCTGATCCTCAAGAGCGCGATTGGCAACCGCAGCCTCGGCTGGGATCTGCTACCGCCCGGCTCGCCTTCCTACGAATTTACGGATCCCAAGGACGGCAAGACCTATACCTACGCTGGCTATGGCCAGAGCCCGGACCGCTGGGTGAAGGGGACCGAACCGGTGCCCATCACCTGGAAAGCTGGCCTTCAGTACGATGGCGATATCGCCCGCGCCAAGGAAGTGCTCGACAACATCGACAAATACTACCCCGGCACGACGAAGTATGAGGTCGTTGGCTTCTTATGGTGGCAGGGCGACAAGGACCGCTACAACGCTGGTCACGCTGCGATGTACGAGCGCAACTTAGTTAACCTCATCGCCGCGCTTCGCAAAGATTTTAAGGCCCCGAACGCTAAGTTCGTCTGTGCGACTCTCGGCCAGACCGACAAGGACAACCCCTCAGGCAATGAAAAGCCGATCCTCGAAGCTAAGTTCGCCATCAGCGACTTGAAGAAGCACTCCGAACTTCAGGGCTCGGTCGCTACCGTCTACACTCACCCGCTGAGTATAGGCAGTAGCTCCAACGCCCACTACGGCGGCAATGCCAAAACCTATATGAATGTCGGCCTAGGAATGGGAGAAGCGATGGTAAAACTACTCAAGCCTAGCAAGTAAGCCGTAAACACCGAACGAAGTGACCCCGGCTGCTAGGCAGCGTAGACGGTGAATTAAACGCAACAGTAACAAAGCTAAATGTAGTTTTTCTAGAGTTCACCGTCGCTGAGCTTAGTAGTTCGGTCCCAGAGGTTCACCAAAGAGGAGAGTTCTTTATGCATCGTGGAATTTCCGCCGTCGTGCTGACGGCCACATTCCAATCCACCTCCAATTGGGTAAAAAACGCCTCGATCTCCGCCGCCCCCCATCTCATGCGGATGCCGTTTATTGTGGAACAGAATGAAGCGTTTGATCCATGAAACGTAGGATTGCTCGGTCCGGTAGGCCAAGTGTTTCACCCGGCAGGCGTTGGCGACCTGATTGAGGAACCTGGGTTCACTCGGCTTCGCCGACTGCGTTGTTGCAGACGCCATCTGAAGGGGAAAGACTCCTAATGATGAAGACTGCGGCATATCATGTACCTCGGGTGCGGTGTAGCACGGCGAATTGACCGGCGCTCCGTCGCAACTCATTGCCCATTCTGACGAACTAGATTTGACAAGTCAATGCCGCACCGTTAATATAGATATATGTTTACCGCACTTCGGCAGTCGAATACCTGTTCGGCGGGGAAAGGCGAATCGTATGCCTACGATCCATCGTATCGCTGTATTTTCTGGACAACAGGCGGCATCATCGCCCCCACATCCATGCGAAGTACCAAAACGATGAGGCCGTGATTGCCATACCGGAGGGGGAAGTGCTGGAGGGATTTCTGCCTCCGGGTAAGATGAAGATGGTGCTGGCATGGGTAGAAATATATGGGGATGATCTAATGGCCGATTGGAAACTTGCCGTAAATGGGCAGCAACCGTTCAAGATCGAACCGCTGAGGTGACCATGAATCCCCGAGTTAAGGCCGTTGTGCCAAAGGACGACTATAAGCTGGAGATTACCTTTACGAATGGCGAAGTCGGCATCTTTGACTGCGCACACTTGCTGACATTTGGAGTATTCAAGGAGTTTGAGGACATCCGTTACTTCAGACGAGCGTGCGTGCTACATGGAACCGTCGTATGGCCCAATGAGCAGGACATTTGCCCCGACACCCTCTACGAAGATTCGATGAAGATTGCGCCGGTGAGCGCCGAACCAGACGCTGCACCTGACCCGGCCCGCATGTAGGCTTTTCGGGGTTCGTAGTTCACCGAGCGGGCCGGGCAGGTGAGCTTTGTCGTTTGGCTGCGCAAGCCCTCGGCTTCGAATTCGCGGAACACGAGTCGGGTTTGCGGGAGCGTGGCCGATGCGTCGCCGAACAAGGCGCTCAAACTGACCCCCGCTTCACATACCCGGCGCGTCGGAAGTCACTGTCCAGTGTTGAGGCTGACCCCGATGCGTGCCGAGACAGTCCAGAGGTTGATCTGTGAATGCGCTCACTCCCGACCCCTTTGTTTTCTCGAGTTTGAGAGGCTGTTCGGAGTACCGAACTGACAAATAGTCCAATGGCCAGAAAAATTCGAGAATTGCTACAGGATTTGAAGGCAGCCAGCTTCTGCGAGATTCCGCGAGATTCCGGGAGGCAAGGGATCTCATCGAAAGCTGGTGCATCCACGGTATCGTGGTGCCGTTACACTGAGCGGGAAGCTTGGTGATGACGCCAAGCCGTATCAGGAGAAACAGGTCCGCCGAGCGATTGAGGAGGTTCAAAAATGAATAAGAGCGACCGTTATCACAAGTGGGTCGATTGGAGCGTGGAAGATGGGGCCTACATTGGCAAATGCCCCGATCTGATCACGGGGATTCACGGGGAGGATCCGAAGAAAGTCTACACGGATCTCTGCGAGGTGGTTGAAGAGGTGATCGCCCACTTTGAGTCCGAAGGCCGTGCGCTGCCCATTCCCAAAGTGAAGCCCATGCAGGAAGTGCTGTAAAAAGCGGTAAGCTACGGAAAGAAAAAAGTGGACATCGTAGATTTTCCGCAGGTGGTGCAGGCAACTCTTCGTGAGTTTGGCGACTTATTTTCCTGCGAGCACACATTAACGGCATTGGTTCGCTTCGTCCTCTGGTAGAGTTCAGAGTTCTCACGAGGATCCTAACGATGAAGATAACGAGAATGTCCGCGTGGTTAGTGGTCGTCGCCCTCTCGTGATAGACTCCGCTAAGAACACCGAACATATGCGAACGCCATTGATAATTCTATCTTTTTTATTGACGGGGCTTTTCTCATCGTAAATAATTAAGAGAGTTAGTAGACATTACTCCCATTTTTGCGACTCGTTGTCGCTGGAGATAACTAGCGCCGGGCGCAATGTTGACCGAGATAGCTTGCGCAAACGAATACCTGTTAGCCACAAGAGACGAACACGCTCATGCCCCTCGAAGAAGGCTTCAGAACCAGATCAACGATTATCAAAACCAATACGATGAATGCCGGAGGTTTCACCCATGAACATTAGCATGAATGACTTGTAACAGATACTGTCCAAGCTGTTGAGGCATGTTATCGAAACTCGATTAGTATCCGAAGTCGATCTAAAAAACGATTACTATTGGGTGGTGCCGGAAGACAGCATGTACAATATGAATCTTAACCCTGGCAATATTCAAAACTCGCTTGAGGTCGGAAGCTTGGCTTCAGACTATGAAATTTTATGCGAATTCGTTCTTAACGGGAATGAACCTTTAGCATCAAATTTCCGGGAAGCAGGACGCATCCTGATCGCAGTGGCCCAGACTTTAGAAAGAAGCCTAGCTGGTGAGGGCGGGTAGCATGTGTACTTGGCTGCCGAACGGGTGGTCCATCTATTTGCGCATGTCGGAAAAAGGTGATTATCTCGCCCAAAGCGATTATCAGTTATGACCGAGACTAAAAGGGGTCAAGAGCGAATGCCATGAAGCGTGACAGGTCTAATGATCCTCCCGGGATAATTATGCATACCAGGCGAACTGGTCCGCCGGCTACGATGCCAACGATTCCGGCACCGCCCAAGCCGATTTGAACCCCGAACCAGAAAGCGTCGGCCCAAATGATGTCGATTGGTTTTTTAGCAGAGCTGGTTACCGCATTTCAGGGAAAAGATGCCGATACTTACAGTATTTCCGACACAACACCTGCACAAAAGAACATTTAAATCGAATTTTCTCAGTTCTTTTTAATTGACACCTCATTAATTCCGATCTTTAATACAAAGGCCTTAACAATTGTCTGTGCAATTGTTTTGCATTGATATTAAGCTTTTCTTATTGTATAATGTGGGAATCTGCCTTAGTATGTGTTAATTACCCGCCTTTATTTAAAATCTTTGGAACCGGAGAGAAATCAATGACTCATCAACCTGGAACTTGGTTTGCAGATCCTGCTCACTTCAAAAAACAAACTCGTAGGTCTTTCCTCCAAATTGGTATGGTTGGCGGCCTTGGCCTTACCCTCCCAGAATTCTTCAAAATGGAAGCTCAAGCTGTCGATTCCGTAGGTGGAAAACCTACCGTTGAAGGCAAAGCTAAATCCATTATTCATATTTATCTTCCAGGTGGTATGGCTCATCAAGATACTTTCGATCCTAAACCTTTAGCTCCAATCGAATACCGTGGTGAAATCGGAACCATTAAAACCAAGCTTGAAGGAGTTTACTTCGGCGAACACTTCAAAAACCTTGCAGGTGTTGCTGATAAAATTACCGTTTGTCGATCCATGACGCACGGCGAA
>Ga0209284_10000486_pt1 | contig 64992 bp, 66 predicted proteins | sample FRY03_FD_187211 | JGI IMG/M metagenome (GOLD analysis project Ga0209284, IMG submission 187211) | Freshwater microbial communities from Lake Fryxell liftoff mats and glacier meltwater in Antarctica - FRY-03 (SPAdes) (version 2) | ecosystem: Environmental > Aquatic > Freshwater > Ice > Glacier...
TTTGGCCAGTTTTGCCCTCGCAGCCTGGCGACATCTATTCACCCAACAACGCACATGGAAAGCCAGAATCAGGAAAACTCCCCAACCCCTGAGGGTTCGAAAGTTTCCTATGTCTTGAGAGATCACAATGGCGGAGACGGAGGGATTTGAACCCTCGGTTCCCTTGCGGGAACTCCACCTTAGCAGGGTGGTGCACTAGGCCGAACTATGCGACGTCTCCAGGCGAAGCCAAGCACTGCACTCCGCCTCAACTATATCCGCAAAGGGAGGGGGGTCCCTCATTGGAAGTGACTGGAAAAATGGATTAGTGTCACCTTCATAGCTGTTGGCTCTTTCCAAAAACCAACATCGGCAATGGTGAAGGCTTCGCTCCTAACTTGGGAATATCGGATGCTTGCGGAAAAGCTTCGTATTGGTGATTTACCTCGAGCTGCGTCGATCGCGTCGCTGATTGCGCACCGGAAACCAGCGTCCGGGGGGGCCACCGATCAGGAATCCTTTCGGTCGCCTGACTGGAGTCTTTGATAACAACGTAAAACGGCCGACAACCCATCACTCGGTGACTGAATCTCGTTGGGGAAAAATGGTGTCATGACTCATTCCGAAGAAAACCCCGGAAATCGAGGTCAAGGTGGTGACTTCTTTTCGCCGGAATCAGGCAGGCACAACATCGTCGCATAGCCTTGGTCGTATATTCAAACCTGCATCAGTCCCCCTGGTTTACGACCAAGGACATAGCCACGGAGAAGCCTTTTGAAGTGGCGGCATTCCAGGCAGCCATTCGAGAAATTAACTCCCTCCTCGTTGACCCAGAAAACTTTCAAGACTTTGTGACGTTCCTAAACACTGACTACGGGTTAGACCAGGCATTAGTGGACCGATTCTCGATGCCCAACCTGGTAACTCGGGCGTTGACAATCGATGAGTTCGAATATATCGTGCCCATCCTGGCCGAAGAAGGAATCATTCGTGAGGGCTTCAAGCCCCCTCAAGACCTAATTTTTAGGGCTCCGTAGAGACCTCCACAATCCCTTCCCCGAGTGAACCGTCTTCAAGCCCACCCACTCCTACGTCACGAAGTAGCTCAAGAAGCCGTTCCCTTCCTTTTCGCTCAGATTCCTATGTTGTCACATCGACCTTTCTGCGAACTCGTGGCCCTCGAATCGAACCCGAAGCCTCATCCCGGGATTAATAATCACTGCAGACGATGCGACCCCTAATTCATCCGCTGACATCCTGGCTACTAGTCCCCGTCTTGCAACAGAATGGAGAAGGACCAACGCTGTCATTTTCCCAAATCTTTCTCCAATACAAATGCGGTCTCCCATGCCAAAGGGGAAGTATCCTCCTTTGGTCACCTGGCCTGGCTGGCTAATCCAGCGCTCAGGTCGAAATTCCTCTGCGTCCGGGAAGACGCTGGAATCTCTGTGGGTTACCCAAGGTGAGACGATGACTTTGGTCCCAGGAAGAACTACCACCCCTCCGATGGTTGTCTTTTCGAGAGCAATACGAGGAAGTATCCAAGCAGGTGGGCTCAACCTCAAGACTTCCTTCAAAACGGCATTAGCCCACGGCAACTTTTTCATGTCTTCCATACTTGAAATTGGGCCGTGAACCTCTGCTTCTTCGATGAGGGCCGACCAGTATTCGGGAAAGCGGTTCAGATAGAGAAAAGTCCACGAAAGAAGTGACCCAGTTGTCTCGGTCGCCGCCTGCAGGAACAATGAAACCTGCTGGTGATACGGTCCGAAGCCATCCTCTTCGGTTAGGTCCGCAGTCAGGTATTCGAAGAACGCCGTGGAAGGGAGCAGGCCTGACTGCCATTCCCGAACGAGTCCGCTCACGTGACTTGTTATGACCTCCCTGTGCTTTCGATACTCTTTCGCAGCGGCAACAGACGCAGGCCCGTCAACGTATCTGTCCAGGGCGGTGTTTACGAAATCGTTTAAGGCGAGAACCGATTCCTGATAGGAAAAATCCGTTGGGTTGCTGGGCAACATAAACAAAGAGCGCTCTGCGCTTTGCTGGGTAAATCGGCGGACCGAATCAACCAGTGCTACTTCACCGCCATCACGCACGCTAGCTACCCATTCTTCAGCCGTCGCAGTGACACCTGTCAGGTACTCTTCCAGAGCTTGAGCCCTGAATCCTGGTCGCATCGCTCTTTGGTGAGCCTTATGCGAGGCCCCTTCCTCGACCAGCAGACCCCAGCCGATTGCGGCAGAAATTGCTGCCTCTGCCTCTCCTTTTATAAAGTGGTTACTTTTTTCAACCAAAATCTCCACAACATCCGAGGGTCGGGTGAAGAGCAGGTGTAACGCTCCACAGGAAAAGAAAGAAACTGACCGCCCGTATTCACTGACAAGACCGAGGAGATACTCCGGAGAAATAGGACTGGGGGCGCTTCGATCTGAGTCGCTTTCGAGGCGAGGGCCAGGAAGCGTGGCTTCTGTACCCTGAAGAACCGCCGCTGGAACCGGTGGTAAGTGATCGGGTCGAGGGAAGAAAAGAGTCATTGGCTCTCAAATTTCTCCCGATTTCCGCTCTTCACAGCCCGCTGTGGTTATGAAGGTGACACTAATCCATACTATTTGTTGCCTCACCCATTACCGAGGAACAGCGCAGGTCTCATCACCAGCGGTCTGGCCCAGCAGTCCCTCTAATTGCTCGATTTCTTCCGGGGTAGGGGGTGCAATTCCTTCCGCCCCTTCTGCAGGCCTGGAACCAAGCCCCAGAGCTTCTACGGACACGGTGAAAGGCTCGTCAGCCGCTATGCGGCTGGCCACTTCACCAGCCAGGATGGGGTGAGGAACTACCCGACCAGGGAACTGCTCTGGATCAGCGTCGACAACGGGGTATTGAATAAAGAGAATGTTCTCACTTGGAATTCCGCGAAGCGCCCTCGCCATCGCCACCATCACATCCGGACGGCTCAGACTCGTGGAGAGCGACATCGTTTCGCTGGCCACATAAGCGATCCCATAGAGCTTGCCAATGTCGTTAAGTACCCCATCCTTCTGGAGAGTGCGAATAAGGGCGGCCATATAGACCTGCTGGGACGAAATGCGGGACAGGTCACTGCCGTCTCCCACGCCTTTCCTGGTTCGCAGGAACGCTAACGCTTGGCCCCCCTCTAGCGTGTGATACCCGGCCTCTGGGATATTTACTCCTGACCAGGGATCGATAAGGGGTGCTGTTACACAGATCTCCACTCCACCGACTGCGGTGGATAACTGAGCAACACCGGTGAAGGTCATCAGGCCGGCATAACCAATTTCGAGGCCGGTGTGCTGCTCCACAGTGAGTGCCACACAGGGTAATCCGCCCGTGGCCATCGTGGAATTCAACGGTTGCATTTCTCGAGCTTCAGAGAAGCTGCCATCACCCTGCGGGCAGGCTGGAATGTCAAGTAAGAGGTCTCTCGGGAAACTCACCACGACAGCCCGGTCGTGGTTTTCTGAAACATGCACCAAGAGGTTCACATCGTTGAGTTCAGAGTCCACAAACTCAAACTGGTCCCCTTGGCCAACCCTGGTGTCCGACCCGACAATCAAGACATTGAACCCGCCTTCAATGTCGCCAATTCCCGGCAACACTGCGCCAGGTGCGTTGGATAGCTCGACCGTGACAAGGTTGGACTGGAGCGTAAAGAGAGTGACGCCAAAAACGGTCCCTGCGCCAAGAACGAGAACTCCCACAAGCCCAGCCGCAACGGACGCGATCAGCTTCCAGCCGCCCAGCCTTCTTTGAACGGCGTGCAGGGGACGGGGGAATTCTTCCCCAGGAGGGAACAATTCTGGTGCGGAGGGGGTGGGGCTGTTAGCCACAGTTCCCTCCAATCTGCACCATTATGTTGCTGGGCTTGGCGGAGGGCGTGGGATTCGAACCCACGAGACATTGCTGTCCACTAGTTTTCAAGACTAGCTCCATCGGCCGCTCGGACAGCCCTCCGTGGACAATTCTAGAGCACGCATCATCCCTCGTACCGTGGAACGGTTTCCACAGCACGAGCGACGCCGTCTTTCATGAAGTCTGCGGTTACTTCTGTGGCGTGCATCCGGACCTCTTCGGGAGCTTGCCCCATGGCAACTGCACGACCTTCTTTCGCCGCCCACTGCAGCATTTCAATGTCGTTTCGACCGTCTCCCACAACCATCACGCGGTTTAAGGGGAAACCGAGCTGGGTACGAACGAGCTCTAACGCCGTCGATTTGTTGATGCCCTCTGGCGCTATGTCCAGCCATGCAGTCCACCCCACGGTGTAACTCACCTGGTGCAAACCCATGTCCTCTACAACTTTCAAAAAGTCGTCTATTTCATGCCCTGGTGCAATAACAACAACGCGGGTTGCCACCGTAGTCAACAGTTCGTCAAAACTGACCTGCTCGCTCACCGCGTCAAGGGCGCCTTCGGGGAACCAGTCTGTGTAGCGATAGAGGCCGGTTTCGTCTTCCACCGCGTAGTGAGCTTCAGGAAGTTTTTCTCTAATTCTGGTCAACACAGGTGTGGGGTCAAAGCGCTCCACATGAAACCTCGAATACCCGGATGGGGCAGTAATGTCTCGTTTCAACGTGATGGCACCGTTAGAACACACGACGTATTCGGGGACAATGTGCAGGCGCTCCAGAATCGGAATCGTCATCGACACCGATCGGCCTGTTGCCAGCGTCACTTCGTGGCCATCGTCTCTGGCCTGCGAAACAGCCGAAACTACTTCGGGAGAGAGAGTGCCGTCTTCGTGAAGTACTGTTCCATCAATATCAAGGGCAATGAGCCAGCGTTCAGCAGTGTCTGTCATCTCGCCTTTAGTTCTACCAGTCCCGGCTTAGACCGGGCTGAGCACGGTCTGGCCGCCCAGATAAGGCTGGAGGACGTCAGGAACTACGACGGACCCATCAGCCTGCTGATGGGTCTCCAGAATCGCGACCAACCACCTCGTTGTGGCAAGCGTTCCGTTCAAGGTCGCAACCGCCTGAGTGGGGGAATCCTTATCAATCCGGTGGCGAACGTTTAATCTGCGGGATTGGAACGTGGTGCAGTTTGAGGTGGAGGTGAGCTCGCGATACGCCTGTTGACTGGGAATCCAGGCCTCCACATCATATTTACGCGCTGCGCTAGAACCTAAGTCCCCGGCTGCAACATCGATCACCCGATAGGCAAGCCCTAAGGATTGAAGCATCTGCTCCTGGCAGGAAACTATACGCTCGTGCTCGGCCTCGGCATCACGAGGGTCGATGTAACAAAACATCTCCAGTTTTTGAAACTGGTGAACACGAATAATGCCCCGGGTGTCTTTGCCGTAAGAGCCAGCTTCCCGTCGATAACACGTGGAAAGCCCCACATAGCGAAGCGGGCCCTTGGAAAGATCCAGAATCTCGTCAGCGTGATAGCCCGCAAGCGCAACTTCGCTCGTGCCGGTCAGATAGAGGTCATCCTCGCTCAGGTGATACACCTCAGCGGCGTGCTCGCCTAAAAACCCGGTGCCCTGCATCACTTCGGGCCTCACCAGAGTGGGGGGAATGAGCGGAACAAACCCTTTTTCGAGTGCAATCTTCATGCCCAATTGCATCAAGGCAAGCTCCAACAGGGCGCCATTTCCTTTGAGGAAATAAAACCTTGAGCCCGACACCTTGACGCCGCGCTCCATATCGATGATGTCGAGCGTCTCGCCGAGCTCTAAATGGTCCAGTGGTTCAAAATCGAAGACTGCTTTCCTACCAACCTCGCGAAGAGTGTTGAAATTCTCTGCCTTGCCGGCGGGAACACCCTCCATCACAATGTTGGGCACAGCCCCGAGCGCTGCCGTTGCAGCGCTCTCTGCTTCGGAAACTCGGGCGCTCGCTTCTTTGACCCGTTCTGAGAGTACTTTCACGCTGGCGAGCAGGGCGTCTTTTTTGGCGCCCGTTGCTTTCGCAACGTCTTTTCCGATGGCATTTTGTTCGGCGCGCAGGTGCTCATACTCAGTGATGGCATCGCGACGATCCTGGTCGGCAACCAGAGCGTCTTCGACAAGGCTTTCACTGGCGCCCCGCGCTAGAAGCGAGGCTTTCACAACGTCAGGCGTGTCTCTGAGAATCTGCGGGTCAATCACGGGTGACTAGTTCTCCTCAACAAGGCCCTGGCGCAGGCGTTCTAACCACGCCCTGGCATCAACGAAGGTCTCATCGCTGTTCGGAAGGGATACTTCTGGCCGGTGGCCATTCGCTCGGGGGTAGGAACCCAAATACGTCACGTTGGGGCTGAACCTGCGAAGACCCAACAGGGCATCAGCAACCCTTTCGTCCTCGATGTGGCCATCGAGGTCAATCACAAAGCGGTAGCGACCCATTGCGTCTCCAATGGGTCTAGATTCCAACAGGCTCATGTTGACGCCCCTGGTGGCAAACTGCTCCAGCATTTCCAGCAGGCGACCGGGGCCGTCATCGGGAAGCTCGGCGATGATGCTCGTCTTGTCCGCTCCGGTGCGAGCAGGCGCTTTTCCACCCTTTCGAACTAAAACAAACCTGGTTTCTGCAACCGGGTTATCCCCAATGTTTTCTGCCACAACATCAACCTGTGCGTGCTGGGTGATGCCGGGAGGCGCAATGGCAGCATCGGCGAGGTCGCCCTCGACGATGCTCTGTGCTGCGTGCACGTTGGATCGGGCAGGCACGTGGGAATGATGGGGAACATGGGCTTCTAACCAGCCCCGACACTGCGCGTATGCGACCTGGTGAGCGGCAATTGTGGTTACATCGGCGAGGGAAACCCCTGGCCTCGTGGCCAACACAAAGCGAACCGGAACTAGGTATTCGCCAACAATACGCAACTGGGGTGCTTCTGCCAGCGCGTCCTGAGTGGCACTCACGCCACCTTCAATGCTGTTTTCAATCGCGATCATGGCGTATGTGGAGCGACCAGACAGTACGTCATCCAGGGCTTCGCCAACGTTATTAACGCTGACCCACTCTCCTTTTTCGGCGCCAGAAACTTGACCCAAGGCTTCCCACGTGAAGGTTCCCACGGGCCCGAGATAGCTATAACGTTCTATGCCTGATGCCACACACAGAGTCTAGTGAGGCTAGGGACTGGTCTTCGATAAGCAATGGCAGACTAGGCAGAGCACGGCACAGCGCCAAGGAGGACATTTGTGAACACCCCGCACAGGTTTGATGACATCACCGTGGAGCAACTCGTTGCCCAGGGCAGCATGAAGTGGACCAGGATGCCAGGGCACCTGGCTGCCTTCGTTGCTGAGATGGATTTTGGCACGGCTCCCGCTGTCACCGAGGTCTTGCAGGGCGTGCTCGACGCGTCGCAGTTTGGATATCTTCCACCGGCAGCGACGAGAGATATGTCCCAGGCGACGAGTGAATTCCTACAGGACCGCTTTGGCTGGGAGGTTTCGCCCTCCAGGATTTACCCCACAGCCGATGTGTTGAGCGCCTACGAGGTTGTCTTGGAGCGTTTCACCACCGCTGGTAGCCCGGTAATTCTGCCCACCCCTGCCTATATGCCTTTTCTGACCCTCACCCCGATGCGGGGACGAGAGGTCATTGAAGTTCCTATGATCGAGGACGCCATCGGAAGGCCCGCCATGGACTTAGAAGCCATCGCCGCGGCGTTTGCCCGTGGTGCCGAGCTTCTGATCTTGTGCAACCCGCACAACCCACTCGGCATCGTTTATACCCAAGACGAGCTAGAAGCGTTGGCAGTAGTTGTTGACCACCACGGGGGCCGGGTGTTTTCAGACGAAATTCACTCTCCCATTACTTTTGGGAACCACGCCCATATCCCCTACGCGTCCATCAACGAGACGACTGCATCTCACACACTCACCGCGACATCAGCCTCTAAAGCGTGGAACATCCCAGGACTCAAGTGCGCACAGCTGATTGTCTCTAACGATAAAGACCAGAAGTCTTTCGCCGAGTTCGCATTTATGGTCGGCCACGGCGCAGCTGCACCCGGTGTGATGGCCAACACGGCTGCGTTTCGGGGCGGAGCAGACTGGTTAGAAGACGTTCTTGGCTACATAGACGGCAACCGCTCGTATCTTGCGTCATTGTTGAGTGAGCACATTCCCGAGATCGCCTACCGGGAACCCGAGGGAACCTACATTGCCTGGCTAGATGCCAGTGGACTCCCGGATGTGAAGGGCGATCGCAGTTGGGCAAAATTCTTCTCTGAGGAAGCACAGTTGGGCATGACTGATGGTGCTTCGTGTGGCGAAGCGGGTGTTGATCACCTGCGGCTCATGCTCGCCACACCGCGCCACATTCTGGAAAAGATTGTGCTCGCGATGGCGAACGCCATCAAGAGCGCTTAGTCGCCGTAGTTTGGGGCTGAGGGAAGCCCAAAGAACTCCTCCAAGGTCGGGTAACCCTGGTTCCATATTTCTGTGGCTAACTCTGTTCCCACAAAGCGAAAATGCCACGGTTCATAGATATATCCCGTGGTATCGGAGGCGTCCTCTAGATATCGCAGCACAAAGCCGTATTTCCAGGAGTTCTCTGCCAACCAGAGGCCCTCGGGTGTTTCAGCAAAACACTCATTAAGCGTGCAGGCGCCACCAGGGGTGGTGATGTCCACGACCAGCCCGGTTTGGTGCTCAGAATGACCTGGCCTAGCGCTTCTCGCATCAGACACTGTTGCTCCATACCGCTCTAAACTCTCGCGCTTGACCCGCTGTTGCAGAGAGTAGCTGCGATAACTGCTGTTGAGAACAGGAGAAAGACCCGAGGATGTAGCCTCAACAAACATCTCTTCAAGGGCCTCTGCTGCAATCTGTCGCACCAGAGGGCTGTAGTTGCTCGCTACGTGTGGAACAACCAGGTCATCGGGTGCGTAATCAATGGGTGAAAAAGGTCGGGTCTTGTTCACCACGACCCAGAGACTAGAAGCGTCATCCAGAGAGTGCGTACTTTTGTCAAAAGTACTGACTTCCTCGGGTTCTGGTTCCATAACGGGGGGTGGGGTGGATGCAGGCGGGGTCGCGACAGCGGGTGCACCTGGCGCTACCTGCTCTGAAACGGATTCGACAGCGTCCACTGAGCTGGCAGGCTGACACCCCGTCACGCTGATGCTAAGAATCAGCACAGAAACCAGCATCCAGACCTTCACGGCACCACCGTAGCGCGAATAGGGTGGGGTCATGAGAATTGAGCACGAACCAGACGCACACCGTTATGTCTTGAGTAATGAGAGTGGCTTCTTAGGCGAAGTTGAATACCAGCAGCAAGGAAACACGCTTCTCCTCGTTCGCGCCGAAGTGCCGGTGGAGCTTCGAGGCCAAGGCCTCGGCATCCCCTTGGTTAGGGGCACTTTGGAGGCCATTAGAGACCAGGGTGGGCTCACCGTGACCCCGATCTGTCCCTACATCGCCAAATACATGATGAAGAACAGAGAGTTTGATTCTTTGCGGGCCTAGCTCCTGGGTTCTAACGCCTCGGGACAATGACGGGCCGTGGTGGTTGGCCCACCCGCTCAATGTCGACATCAACCCCATAGACCCGGCTTACCCGGTCGCCCACAATAACCTCTTCCGGCGGGCCCACCGCTTCTAACTCTCCCCCGACGATCATGGCAACGCGGTCGGCGTAGCCCGCTGCCTGGGACAGGTCGTGAACAACAACGACAACCGCTGCGCCCTCACGCGCTAAGCCACGAATCGTCGCCATCACGTCTTCTTGGTGGCGCAGATCCAGCGCCGCAGTTGGTTCATCTAACAAGACAACGGGAGTGCGCTGGGCAAGAACACGAGCGAGGGAGACTCTCGCTCGCTCTCCTCCAGAGAGTTGGTTGAACCGGCGCTCGGATAAGCCCACAACATCAACAGCCTGGAGGGCCTTTTCGATGGCATCGGTGTCTTCGACAAGCTGCGGGGTCCTGGCCCAGGGGGCTCTTCCCATTTCGACGATTTCCCAGACTGTAAAGGGAAATGACACCGCGTTTGATTGCATCAGAACCGCGCGAAGTCTGGCGGCTTCTTCCGGCCGATACTTCCCCACCTCTTTGCCCTTGAGGCGTGCATGGCCACTCGTGGGGGACAAATCTCCCGCCATCAAAGAAAGCAAGGTTGATTTGCCAGCTCCGTTGGGTCCGACCAGTGCAAGTACTTCGCCAGGGTACACATCGAGGCTGACGTTTTTGATGATCGCTCGGCCATCGAGTACAACCCCAACGCTCTGGAGTTCCATTAGGGGTGTTGGGTCAGCCACTACGCCCACCCGCCGCGCCGGCGACGCTGCTGATAGAGGAGGCCAAAGAAGAACGGCCCACCCACGAGAGCAGTCAACATGCCAATCGGAAGATCAGCTCCTGCCACCAGGGTTCTGGTCAACAAATCTGCGATGGCGAGCAAGGCTCCACCCCCGACCGCACTGGCAACAAGCAGACCCCGGTGGGCAGGCCCCAGAGCCATCCGGATAATGTGGGGAACAACCAGACCCACGAAGGCAATAATTCCCGCGAACGCAACCGCCACCCCGGTCAACAAGGCCACCAACACAATGGCTACGATGCGAAGTTGCTCCACGTCGACACCCAGATGCCTGGCATTGCGCTCACCCAGGGCCAACAGGTCTAGTTTCCCGGCCATCATCACGGCAAGGATTGTGCCAAGAATCAATACCGGCAACACAATCACAACCTCGGACCAGACCGAGCCCGCGAGCGAACCCAGCTGCCAGAAAATAATCTGCTCCCGGCTTGCGGTGTCCGCTAAGAACAAGACGAAAGCCAATCCAGCCTGGGCAAATGCATTGATAGCGATACCGGTGAGCAAGAGAGTGACAACCTCGGTCCGGCCCCCTGCTCTGGCAACGGCATAGACCAACAAGGTGGCAAGTAAGCCACCGATAAAGGCGAGGAGGGCAACACCACCGCCACCAGCAGAAATTCCAAACACAATCGCTGTGGAGGCACCCAACGCGGCACCCGATGAAACACCCACAACACCGGGCTCCGCCAAGGGGTTACCAAACACTGCCTGCATGAGCGCACCGGCAACTGCCAAAGCGGCCCCCACCGCAAGCGCCATGACTATGCGAGGAAAACGAACAACCTGAAGCGTTGCCTCAACAACGGGATCAACCGGAGCAAGGGAGGTGGTGAACCCCAACCATTTCAACACTGACCCGATGACCTCACTAGCGGCAATCGGCAGCTGACCCGTAATGGCTGAAATCACGACAGTGCCGATGAGAACCAGCCCCAGAGCAGCGGACAGCAACACCCCGCGCAGGCGGATGCGTCGTCTGATCGGGGCGGGCGGGGTCACGGTACCCGGTAGAACCACTCGGGAGTGGAGAACTTGTCCGAAACGAGCTCGGTGACCCTGGACATTTCATCGGTGGTGATAGACCCAGGCGTGAGTCCATACATCTGGCCAAACGTGGAAACCAGGTGCTCTTCAATATCTGCTTTGGCCATCCCAGTGTGCGCCTTGAGGGGGTCGACTCGCTTGTTAGCGCTTTGAACACCTTTGTCGCTTAGTTTCTCTCGACCAATCCGCAACACCTCAACCATGCGGTCACCATCCATGTCATACGCCATGGTGACGTGGTGCAAGACAGCACCGCTTCCCAGTCGCTTTTGGGCTGCACCGCCGATTTTCCCCATCGGGCTGGTGATGTCGTTCAAAGGTTTATAACTGGCGTCAATACCGAGGGAACGAAGCGCCTGGACCGCCCAATCATCAAGGAATGCATACGAATCTTGAAAGCTCATCCCCGAAACGAGCTCCGTTGGCGCATAGAGGGAATAGGTGATTGCAGTGCCAAGCTCCATGAACATTGCTCCGCCCCCGCTCACTCTACGAACAACCTCCATCCCATACTTAGCTGCGTTATCCAGGTCAACCTCGTTTTTCACCGACTGAAAACTTCCAATCACTACTGCTGGCTCTGCCCACTCCCAAATACGAAGGGTCGGCCCACGTCGTCCTGCCCCCACTTCCTCGGCCAGCACCTGATCAAGCGCCATCTGCTGCAGGGGCGTCAGGGGAGTAGGAGCGAGATACTCCCACTCAAAATCTAAGAAGGTCTGAGCCCCAGTGATGGCTCGTCTGATCACAGTGCCAATGGCCTCGGGGCTAAAACCCATCATCACTGTGTCGCTCGAAAGTGCGCTCCTGACCGCATGAGCAATGGCTTCAGCCGACGTGGTTGAAGACAACCCCACAATGGCTGCGTTGATCAACTCCAACGCATCATCGGGTTCCAAAAAGAAATCTCCTGCCAACCGGCAGGACACGAGGGTGTGGTGCTCCATTTCAAGGTCGACAACGACGAGCTTCCCGCCTGGAACCTTGTATTCAGCGTGCACGCTCCAAGCCTAAGCGGTTGCGACCGGGAGCTTGCTTGAAAGCCAGGCGAGGAGGTCCCTGCGCACATTCTCCGCGTTCGTCTCGTTGAAAATCTCGTGCCTGGCATCTTCATAGACCACGAGTTCAACATCGGGGGCACCGGCAGAGGCATAGGCTTGCGCCAATTTCTTTGCGCTTCGTTCACCACCGAGGGAATCATCCGAGCCGACCATCAGCAGCAGCGGAATCTCAATAGGTATTTTCTTGGGCTTCCCCACCAGTCGGGCTGCATCCACGGGCCCCAAGAGTTTCAAGGTGTTTGCAACGAAGGTCAGTGGGTCCTCCTGCCAGGCACGTTGGACGCCCTCGTCCCTGCTCAACCACTCAGCCCCGATGTCGCCTAGGTGCTTGTGTTTCGCATTGAGATCACCGGCGTTCATATAGCCGGGAATTCGATACGCCGTGCCGGTCATCACCATGGCTTGGTAGTTCCTAGCCCCGTAGTGATTGAGGATTATTTGCCCGATTAACGAGCCCCAGCTATGCCCCAGGTAGACCAGGGGAACCCCTGGCCTGGCCTTCGCAATGATCGTACTGAAATCTTCGATTGCCCTGATGGTTGCTCGAAGGCCTCCGGGACCGAGCTTGCCGAGCTTCTGGGGGTGGCCATGCCACTGCTCGATACCGGTTTTTCCGTGACCGCGATGATCATCGGCCCACACCTCATACCCATCGGCCACCAAAGCGTCAACGAGTGCTCCGTAACGAAGAGCGTGTTCTCCCAAGCCGTGGGCTAGTTGAATGACTGCTCGAGGTGACCCCTTAGGGGACCAGCGATAGCAGTGAATGGTGACGCCAAAGGAATCAATGAACAGATCGTCGACGCGTGTGGGTGAGGGCATGCCCCTCATCGTATGCCAGCAGGCTCAAGGACTCTAGGGCAGCGGACCAAACAAGTCGGCTGCGACCGTGTGATGTACAGCTTCGGTATCACTGGGGTGATACACGCCTGCTAACACGTCTCGTTGTAGGCGGCTCAGTTCACTACCGGCCCGATACCCGTTTCCCCCGACTGCCCGCATCGCCTGATCCACTACGGTGCGCGCGGTTTCCACACTCTGGTGCTTCATTCCAGAGAGCAACCGGAACCACGAGGGGTGGAGCTCTCTTTGATCATCCACAAAGGATGCATAGGTTTCTAGTTGAGGGCCAAGTGCATCAATCGCCATGGCAGCATCGGCTAATTGCCAGCGAACGTCGGGGTCTTCGTCACGGGTGGCGTGATCCCCCAGTGCGTTCTTCTTGGTTCGAACCGTTTCCACAGCGATCTCGAGTGCTCGATCGGCAATACCCGCATACACAGAAGACACCAGGAGCAAAAAGTTCTGAAAAATCGAAACGGTAAAAACATCAGCATTGGGCCCCACCGGCACGCGTCTCGCTACCTTGTCGCTCGCCACAAGAACGTGGTCAAGCACGGTGGTGTAGCTCTGGGTTGCCCGCATACCCAGGGTGTCCCAGTCCGGGGTGTTCGACCAGCCTTCTTGGTCTCGCGTAATGAATCCGTGCACAATCTCGTCGCCTAATCGGCCGAGCACACTGAGCCTCGTCCACGCCGGCGACAGCGACACAAAGACCTTGGTCCCAGAAAAAGCAAAACCCGCCCCGCTCTGTTCCACCACGGTCACCGAGTCAGACAGAACTCTGTCATTGCCTTTTTCGCTCACCCCAAAGGCAAACAGCTCCCCTGCCAGACCATCATCAAGCACCCACTGCAACTCATGGTGGCCATGGGCCACCATGTCCCTGGCAACACCCATCCAGGTCAAATGCATACCCATGCCCAACGCTGTGGCGGGGGCGTGGGAGGCGAGAAGGCGTTGGTCAAAAATCATCTGCGACAGCGGCCTCGGTGCCAAATATCCGAGCGCCTTCAGCTCTTCCAAGTCCTCGTGAAAGAACTCATTTCTTGCATCAAACCCAGCTGCTCGCTCCCGGATTCGACCCAGAACCTCAGGGGTCAGCACCGAAGAGGTCGAAGGGTCCGCTATCTGGGGCACGGACCTAGGCTAACTCGGGTTGTGGCTGGGGAGCTGGGAAAACCAAGGCCGGATGGCGAAGAGCAAGATGAAAGTTTTGTCCCACTGCCGGCAGGAACGGGGCCGCAATCCGCGCTCGAACGAGATCGCCTCGCTCGGGAAGCTCAAACTCCACCAGAGCATCGTGGCCGGCATAGGCAACGGTCTTCACGACGGCTGGAATACCGGTTGTGGCGGGAACCAACCACTCTGGCCGAACGACCACTCGCACCGCTTCACCATCAACAGGCTCGCCCACTTGAGCGGTAGCAGCGACGTTGCCAAGCGCACACTCCACGTGGCCAGAGCAACCCAAGCGGGTAACCCCTGGTTCACCTGGTTCTTTCGCTCCGCAGGTCACACAATTCAGGGCTTCATCCCGCCAGATTCCGCCAAGCTCCACGGTGTCTCCGACGAAGGAGGCAACCCAGGGGGTTGCTGGTGATTCATATACTTCCCGAGGCGTCCCCACCTGAACAATGCGGCCCTGATCCATCACGGCAACAAAATCGGCCAAATCAAGAGCTTCTTCACGGTCGTGGGTCACCAAGATCGCAGTGGCGTCACTCTCGCGCAAAATACGAGCAACGTCTCTGGCCAAACTGTGCCGTAGCACGCTATCCAGAGCACCAAAAGGCTCATCCAAAAGCAAGACATCAGGCGCTGGCGCGAGGGCTCGGGCCAGCGCAACGCGCTGGGCTTGCCCTCCCGAGAGTTGTCCCGGTGATCGATCCGTGAAGCCCGACAACCCCACTAAGTGAGCAAGCTCGTCCACTCGCTCAGTACGACGACGCCCCTTAGGTAAACCGAAACCGATGTTCTCGCCAACACTGAGGTGTGGGAATAGGGACGCGGCCTGGGGAACCCAGCCGATTCCCCTTTGTTCTGGCGGAATGCGGTGATGGTTGCTGGAAAGCTCCCTAGAGCCCACCGTAATAGAGCCACTCGAAATGGGCACCAAACCTGCAAGCGCCATCAACAAGCTCGTTTTGCCACACCCCGAGGGGCCAAGAATCGCAACCAAGGACCCTGAGGGCACCACCAAAGAGACTTTTTTCAACGCCACTCTGGAGCCGTAAGAGAGATCAACTCCCTCCAGTGTCAGGGTTGTCACATCTCCTCCTTGGCTACGGAGCGAACTCCCGACAAAATCATCGCAGGTATTGCTGCGATGAGCACCAAAACGGCGGCGTAGGGCGCTGCTGCTCCGAATTCGGCAGCCACTGTCTTTGACCACAATTCTGTGGCCAACGTGTCAAACCCAATCGGCCGCAACAGCAAGGTGGCCGGTAGCTCTTTCATGGTCGTGATTGCCACCAGCAGGGCGCCAATCCCCAAGCCAGGAAGTGCAAGCGGCAGGGTCACCCGCCGCCAGGCTGTGAAGGGGCTCGCCCCCAGAGTCCTTGCAACGCTGATGAGCTCGGGTGACACGGATTCGATACTCGAGCGCGCTGTTCCGAGCGCTTTGGGCATAAACAACACCACATAGGCAAAAACCAACAAGGCCACCGTCTGATACAGACCGGGGAGCAGTGCAAGGCTCAGAAACACCAGCGACAACCCGACCACAATTCCTGGCAAGGCATTAGACACATACCCCAGGCTCTCCAGCGCCCCCACCCAACGCCTCGAATACCTGGCCGCGAGCGCAGCCAGGGGCAATGCAACCAGCACTGCCAGAAGTGCAGCGGCGAGGGCGACACCGATGGTCGAAGCTGTGGCGGTCGCTAAGCGCGAGTAATCAATCGCCCGTAGGGTTTCAGCCTGGGCCAACCTCATGCCAAGCCCTAGCAACGGAATCACCACACCCACCACTGGTGGAGTCGCCACCGCAATCAACGCAAGCCATCGAAATGACCACCGCACTTCTTCCAGGGGCAAGTGTGTTGCGGTTGTTCGGTGAACATTCCCTCGCGCACTGCGCTCCGCCACAACGACGGCGATGGCAATCACCACCAACAACATGGCCAGTACGGCTGCGTGCGCGCGGTCAAAACTTGCCGCATACGCCTGGTGCACTCCCCACGTCAGCGTTTGATACCGAAGCATCGCCACCAACCCAAAGTCGCTCAGCGTGTAGAGAAAAACCAACAAACCACCGGCAATCGCTGCCGGCCTGACTTGCGGCCAGGTCACTTTCCAAAACGCTTGAATGGGGCCTAACCCGAGAGTTCTTGCGACTGCTTCACCATCCGCCGACGTGCCCCGCAATGCGGCGGCCACCGGCAGGATCACATAGGGGACAGTAACCGCGGTGAGCAGGGCATAGCTCGGCACAAACCCATTGAGCCCAGGAATCAACACCAGCCAACCGTAGGACGCCAAATACGAGGGAACAGCAAGGGGCAGAGCAGACACAAGCAACCAGGTGCCCCGGGCCCGAAATCGAATCCTGGTGAGCACTGCGGCAATCACTGTTCCACCCAGCACCCCCGTGACAGTAACGGCGACCGCTAATCCCACGGTATTGAACACGAGGGACAGAACTCTGGGCCTGGCCAGGATGTCAAGAATCCCGCTGGGTGACACATCCAAGACACGAACAACGAGATAAAACAGGGGAACAGACACGACCACGATTACCAGGACGGACGCAACCACGAGCCACCACGGCGCCCTCGGATTTTTATCGACAACGTAAACCTGCCCGGGCAGTGCCCGGGCAGGTTTCACAGACGTGGCCGATGTTCTCACACCAGTCCCTTCAGCGGTTGAGGAGCGAACTAGGGAATCAACCCATACTTTTGAAGTAGTGACTGAGTCTTGGCGATGGACCTAAGATCAGACAAGTCAAAGGTAGCAACCGCTAAGTCTTCAAGAGCTGGTAGACCTTCTGGTGTGCCAAGTCCAGGAACCAACGAGTACTCAAACGTGTTCTCGACGAAATACTGCTGAGCTTGGTCTGAGACAAGGAAAGCGACCAGGTCATATGCGTCTTGGTCCAGACGTTGGGGCCTGAGAATTCCAGCCCCTGTCACGTTCACAATGGACGCTGGGTCTCCCGCTTCGGTGAAATGCAATTGGGCTCGCATGTTCTCTTTGCCCCGCTCGTTGGCTAATTGGAACCAGTAGTAGTGGTTAATCAAACCCAGCGGATGCGTGCCGTCATTGACAGCTTCGAGGATGGCGGAATTCTTTTCAAAAATATGTGGGGAATTGGCGACAAGACCAGCGACCCATTCATCTCCAGCGCTTTCTCCCTTGAGAACGCGATAGGCGGTCACAAAAGACTGGAAGCTTGCGTTTCCGGGTGCAACCGCAATTTTGCCCGACCACTTCGGATCGAGAAGGTCATCAGCGCTCTGTGGCAGATCCTCTGGTGACACGCTCTGGCTGTCATAAACAATCACCCGAGCGCGACCGGTAATCCCGACCCAGCTAGCGTCGAGGGAGCTAAATTTTGGGCGGACGCGATCGGAAATCTCTGCGGGTAGGGGTTCGAATAGGCCTGCGTCGCTCAGTGCACCCAGCGCCCCAGCATCCTGGGACAGGAACACTCCAGCGCGAGTCTTCTCGCCTTCTTCGAGCAACTGCGCCGCCAATTCAGGAGTTCCGTTGTAGCGCACCTCGACGGTGATACCTGTCTGCTCAGTGAAGATGTCAATGAGCGGTTGCACGAGTGCTTCTTCACGCCCCGAATACAAGATCACGGTGTTGTCTGACTCCGGCGTTCCTCCCTCATTCACTGCGACCGTGGGGGCACAGCCACTCACTACTGTTGCGAGGGCGAGGGTCAGAACCAAAAAGCGTGAGGACACACGAAAAGACACAGATTTCTCCTTGAGCGAGATGAGCGTGCGTGGTCATTCACAGCACGTGGGGTACTAACAAAGTTAGGTTAGCCTAACTTAACTAATTTGCCAAGGGGCATTCTGAATTACGTCCCTAATCGCTCTCTCAAGACAGCTTCTAGTTGGTCAAGCGCCCAGTCAAGGTCCTTCTTGGACACAGTGATGGGCGGGGCCAAACGAATAGTTGAACCGTGGGTGTCTTTGGCAAGAACCCCCTTATGCATCAGGGCTTCACATATTTCGCGGCCCGTGGCTAAGGCCGGATCGATATCAACCCCTGCCCATAACCCGACCCCTCGCACCGCGAGGACCCCGTGGCCGATAAGGCCGTTCAGTCTCGCGTGCATGTGTGCACCGAGCTCCGTGGAGCGCTTTTGCATGTCACCGCGTGCAAGCAACCTAACGACTGCGAGGCCCACCGCTGCCGCCAAGGGGTTTCCTCCGAAGGTGGAGCCGTGTTGGCCAGGTTTCAAAACACCCATGATGTCTGCTTTTCCCACCACGGCGCTCACCGGAATGATTCCACCGCCAAGAGCCTTACCAAGAATCACCATGTCGGGTGTGACATTCTCGTTCTCACACTGAATGGTGGCTCCGGTTCGACCGAGACCAGACTGGATCTCGTCAGCAATCATCAAAACATTGTGAGATCGGGTGATCTCTCGAACCTTGGCGAGATATCCAGCTGGAGGAACAATGATTCCTGCCTCCCCCTGAATCGGCTCAACCAAAACAGCAACAACGGTGTCGTCAAGGGCTGCCTCGAGTGCATCAGCATCCCCGTAGGGGACCGATACGAAGCCGGGCGTGAAAGGCCCAAAGTCTTGCCGTGAGCTTTCGTCGGAGGAAAAACTCACGATAGAAATCGTTCGACCGTGGAAGTTGTTGTCCATCACGATGATGGTCGCCTGATCGGGCGCCACCTTCTTGATTCGATACCCCCAGGCTCTGGCGATCTTGATGGCGCTCTCCACGGCTTCAGCCCCGCTATTCATGGGCAACACCATGTCCATGCCAAGCAGCGACGCCAGCTCTTTCGCGAAGGGTCCCAATTGGTCGTGGTGAACAGCTCGGGAGGTAAGGGTTACTCGGCGCAACTGACGAGCTGCCGCACGGCGTAGAACAGGATTACCGTGTCCGAAGTTCAGCGCGGAATACGCAGCTAAACAATCCAGATACTTTTTGCCCTCAACATCCCTCACCCAGGCGCCCTTAGCTGACTTCGCCACCATCGGCAGGGGGTGGTAGTTGTGGGTGAGGACGCGGTCTTCAAGATCAAGAACGCTCTTCGTTGCCGCCTTGGTCATGATCTCAACTCTAAAGTGCAGCACTTAACGCCGCCGCCGCCGAGCAACAACTCAGACAGGTCCACGCCGATCGGGTTAAACCCACGCTCGGCGAGGTCTTTGGCAAACGTGATTGCTCGCTTTGCAATCACGACATTGTGGCCATCGCTAAAACTGTTCAAACCCAACACGGCCGCGTCTTCCTCCGTTGCGATAATCGCATCGGGGTAGCGCTCGCGCAGAATGCCAAGAGAACGCTCATCAAAGGCGCTTGGCAAATACGCGATTGTCGAGGAATCGAGGACCGCCAGCGCTGTGTCCAAGTGATAAAAACTAGGGTTGACCAACTGCAATGAGACTACGTCTCGGCCATAGATATCGGCTATTTCCTGGTGACTTCTGGTGTCACTGCGGAAACCTGACGCCGCCACAATGCTGTCGCCGACCAGCAGGAAATCGCCTTCGCCCTCGTTTGTGGCAATGGGCTCAACAACCTCGAGTCCTTGGCTCCTAAACCACTCCATATACGCGGGGCCTTCCGGCCCGCGCTCGACATAGTGGAACTTCGCCCCGTAGGCGATGCCATCCAACACAAATCCACCGTTTGCCGCATAGACCATGTCTGGCAGACCAGGAACGGGGTCAATAAGGTCGACCTGGAAACCCAACTGAATATACGTGTCATACAAAACAGACCATTGCCGCAATGCCAAGGAAGTGTCAGTGGGATCCTCGGGGTGCATCCAGGGGTTAATCCGGTAGCTGACTGTGAAGTGCTCGGGTCGACACATCAACACCCGAGGCGTGGATTCCGTCCTCTGAGTGCTGGTGCCTGCGGTTTCTGACATTTGTGTCACGTTCATGGATTAAGTCTCCCACGCACTCAACGAGCTTTATTGCTTTTCTGACGCAGGTATTGCGCGTTTGAAGGTGTTTTTTCGCACATAATGCGCGTACAATGTGCCTATGGACGCAATTGACCACAAGATAATCGGGGAGCTCCGTCACAACGCCCGCGCCAATTATGGCGACATAGGCGGAATCGTCGGGCTCTCGGCCTCAGCTGTAAAAAGACGGGTCGACAAAATGGTCAAGGAAGGCACCATCCGCGGCTTTACCGTCCACGTTGACCCCACCGTCGAAGGCCTGGCCGTTGAAGCCTATGTCGAGTTGTTCTGCCAAGGAACCGTATCCCCCAAGGATCTCCAGCGAATTCTCTCCGGGGTGCCAGAGGTCATCAACGCGGGAACAGTGAGTGGAGACGCTGATGCCATTGTGCACATGCGAGCCAAAGACATTGGCGCACTGGAGGACGCGCTTGAGCGCGTCCGAATAGCTCCGAATGTCAATCACACAAAGAGCTCGATCGTGCTCTCTCGTCTGATCCACCGCCCGAGGGACTAAATAGGCAGTTTCACAAACCTGGGGTCTGGTGCACCAAAGCGGTGAGCCGTGACGGACACAGCTTGTTCTTTCACAAAGGGCAACATTTCCACGCGACCGCTTTCTGTCACATCATCCGCATAGACGGCAACCTCAGGAGCACCATCAAGCGCGACGGACATTGCATCTGCTCGACTGCCCAGCAGACGAATCCGATCGGGTTGCCGATCCATGATGCGAAGAATGAACGCCCGCTCTGTTTCTTGAACGGAGTGCGTAACCCGACCCCAACCCGCAGGCGTCTTGCGCAGAAGAGCCATCACGGCGTCGGGCAAACTCTCCGACACGGAGAGCTCAATGTTCGCGCCCGCGCGCAGACCAGCCATGAGGACCCTTACGGTGTCTGCAGCAGGAACAAAGCCAGTGGCCCGAACGGTCGCGTTCTGCGGCCGGTATCGGAAGACGTTTCGCTCAACCCCCACAGCAGAGACATCCTTCGAAACGCCAAATTCGTCCTGCCACGCTTTTGAGTCGCTCGCGAAGGAACGAACCAAAAATCCGTGATCATCACTAGAGTCTCTCGCCCCGGCTCGGGCAACGTCCTCGGCATAGGGCTCGAGTGTGCTCGGTTTCACCCTCTTGGACTCAGCGCGACGCCATTGGCCAAGACCAAAAAGGTAGTTGGGGCCTCCAGCCTTTGCTCCTGGTCCCACGCTTGACTTCTTCCAACCGCCAAAGGGCTGCCGCTGCACGATCGCCCCGGTGATTCCACGATTCACATATAGGTTGCCCGCTTCGACGCTCTCTAACCAGTGCGAGACTTCTGCCACATCCAGAGAGTGAATTCCCGCCGTCAAGCCGTACTCAACGCCGTTTTGAACAGCGAGAGCCTCGTCCAGGCTCGAAACATGCATCAAGCCCAGAATGGGGCCAAAGTATTCGGTCTGGTGAAAAACACTCTTGGGCCAAACGTTGTCCCGGATGCCCGGAGACCACAAGCGACCCGTGTCATCCAGTGGGGCGGGTTCCACCAGCCAACGCTCGCCTTTGCCAAGCTCCATCAACCCAGCGGAAAGTTTAGGTCCTGGTGGTTCGATGATTGGCCCCATGACGGCTTCAGGATCACTGGGATAGCCAACGCGAAGCGTCGTCACTGCGTCCTTCAGTTGGCGACGGAATCGCTGCGATGACGCAACGGAACCGACCATGATGACAAGACTTGCTGCCGAGCACTTCTGGCCGGCATGACCAAACGCGCTCTTGACGATGTCGGCCACTGCCAGATCGAGGTCTGCGCTGGGTGTGACAACAATCGCGTTCTTGCCGCTTGTTTCAGCGAGCAGAGGAAGCCCGGCGCGGAACGAGCGGAACAGCTTGGCCGTCTCAAACCCACCAGTCAAAATCAGCCGATCCACTCCGGGATGTGAAATCAGCCCCCGGCCGATTTGGCCCTCTTCTATGTCGACAAGTTGGAGAACGTCTTGGGGAACTCCCGCAGCCCACAGCGCCTCCACCAACACAGCACCGCAGCGTGGAACCTGAGGAGCAGGTTTGATGGCGACAGCGCTCCCCGCGGCAAGCGCCGCCACAACAGACCCGGCCGGAATAGCAATCGGGAAATTCCACGGCGGAGTAACCAGGGTGAACCTGGCCGGCTCAAAATTGGCGCCATCGATTTCACCGAGCTCTATGGCTCGATCGGCGTAGTAGCGGGCAAAGTCAATTGCCTCACTCACCTCAGGGTCACCCTCGGGGATGGTCTTGCCCGCTTCGTCCATCATGACGGCAAGCAACTGACCTCTGCGGCGGCCAAGTTCCTCCGCTGCCGAATGCAAAATTGCTGCTCTCTCCACAGCAGGCCTGGCCGCCCACTTCGCGCCTGCGGCTCTGCCTTTTGCGACCAGGTCGTCGACGGCAATCCCGCCATTGATGGGTCCGGCACTCTCTGGAATCGCCGCTTTCCTCAGGCTTTCCTTACCGAGCGATTTGCCCTCTTTGGAACCTGCCAGAGCCCGAACTCCCCCGACCCACTCGCGGTTTGCCGCTAAGGAAGAGTCAGTGTCGGGTTCGTTATGGAAACCAACTTCTCCCAGGGGAGAAGGGGCCTTGGACCTGTTTTGAGTGCGGTTAGCCGCTGGAGCCTTCTGGTTGATGCCCGCAAGCGATCTGCGAAAGCGCTGTTCTTCTCTGGCAAAAAGGTCGCTGGAGCCCTGCAGATCAAACACGGCCGACATGAAGTTATCCGGGCTTGCGTTTTCATCTAGCCGGCGAACTAAATACCCAACAGCTGCGTCAAATTCTGCGGGCTGCACCACCGGGGTGTACAAAATCAAGCGGCCCGCAGATTCCCTAACGGCGTCAGCCTGATCGGGTGCCATTCCGATCAGCATCTCAATATCCACAGCGCTTGCCACCCCGCGGTGGGTTGCAAGAAGGTGTGCGAACGCGAGGTCAAAAAGATTGTGCCCAGCAACGCCAATGCGAACAGCCCGGGTGCGCTGGGGTGTTAGGGCCCATTCCAGAACTCTCTTGTAGTGGGTATCGCTGGCTTCCTTGGAGGGCAGCACTGTGAGAGGCCAGTCGTGCAGCGCGGCGTCAACCTGCTCCATCTGGAGGTTCGCGCCTTTCACCACTCGCACCTTGATGGGAGCCCCGCCGGCCTTGACCCTGGCGCTCGCAAAAGTCTGCAGGGTTTTCATGGCCTGCATGGCTTCTGGAAGATAGGCCTGCAGGACTATTCCCCAGGTGTAATTCTTCACACTCGGATCCGACAGCACGCGCTGGAACACTTCGATCGTCAGGTCCAGGTCTTTGAACTCCTCCATGTCGAGGTTGATGAACGTCGGAGGCGTGGTTGCCTGAGCTTGCTGGTAGAGCGGAATCAGCCGCTCCACAACACGATCAATCGTCTGGTGAAATGCCCATGTCGAGAGCTGACTGGTGACAGCAGAGACCTTCACCGACACGTAATCCACGTCGTCCCTGGCAATCAGCCGGGACACTCCTTGAAGCCGGCGATCTGCTTCTTGGTCTCCTAGCACGGCTTCACCCAACAGATTGATGTTGAGCTGATCGCCTTTTTTCTTCAGGCGTCGAAGTGAGCCGGCCAGCTTCTGATCACGGGCATCAATGATGAGGTGGGCAATAAGAGTTTTCAGGGCCCACCGTGCAATTGGCACAACAACCCCGGGCATGAGTGGTGCCCACGTCCCACCTAGTGAGATCAGAGCGCGAAGAACGGGCGGCAAAAATGCCGGAATACTCCTCGACAACTCTCGAAAGTTCCGAGCAGCGACGACGAGGTCTTCGGGACGTGCCACCCGATCGACAAAGCCCAGTGCGAAGGCCGGTCCCTCCGGGTCTTTCAAAACCCCGGCAAGTCGACGAGAGCTCGCATTTGGTTTTCGGTGCAACTTGGCGGCCCGGGAAAGCCACTGCGACACGAGGGACACCGACTCATCGGCTAAAGATTGAGCGAACGCAACCCCGGTCGTTGACGTGACATCAGGAACTGCGTTGTTCTGGCCAGAGGACATATGTGAAATCGTATGCGCTGGGAGCATCAGATGCACGTTAGGAACAGCCTTAGTTTGCCTACACTGTGGAGGGTGAGCGCCAACATTCCGACCTCAGCCGACGTAGTCATCGTGGGCGGTGGCCACAATGGCCTGACCGCAGCTGCCTATTGCGCAGAAGCTGGCCTGTCCGTTGTCGTCCTCGAGCGCCTCGACGAATGGGGTGGCGCAGCGGTCTCCCAACAGACGTTTCCAGGCGTTGACGCCCGCCTGTCGAGGTATTCGTATTTAGTGAGCCTGCTCCCCCAGAAAATCATCGACGACCTTCATCTGCGGATTAGCCTGGCCAAACGGCGTTACTCCTCTTTCAGCCCAACGCCGGGCAAAGCCACAGGTCTGCTCATCGATAACCACGATGAACACGCAACCACTGCCTCCTTTGAACGTCTTGGTGCCAGTGCAGATGGGGCCGCCTGGAAAGATTTCTACCTCGCCACCGCTGTGTTGGCCAAAACCCTGTTCCCCACCGTGACAGACCCGCTTCTTACTCGCTCAGAAGCGAAAGAGTTGGTGTCTTCGCAACCCGGTGGCAAAGAAATCTGGGAGAGGTTTATCGAACAGCCCGTCGGTCTCACCATTGCCGAAAGTTTCCAGAGCGACCTGGTGCGCGGTGTTGTCCTCACAGATGGGCTCATCGGAACTTTTGCTAGCAATGAGGACCCGGGACTCGACGCTAACAGGTGTTTTCTGTACCACGTGATTGGTGGTGGCACCGGGGACTGGGATGTTCCGATCGGAGGAATGGGCGCTGTTACTCACGCGCTCGCCTCTGCCGCACGAAAAGCCGGAGCTGCGCTTATTTCTGCCGCGACCGTGACGCAGATCTCGGCTGATAAGAAGGTCACCGTCTCGGTGGAGGGAACGACCCATAACATTCAGGCTCGCTACGTTCTCGTGAACGCTTCACCCGAAGAACGTGCCACCCTCCAAGGGTTCCCTTTCGACCAACCTCCGGCTGAGGGTGCTCAAGTGAAGGTAAACATGGTGCTCTCTCGACTGCCCAGGCTGAAAGACCCCACGGTCACACCCGAGCAAGCTTTTGGGGGAACCTTCCACATCAATGAAACCTGGTCGCAACTAAACGTGGCCTATGGGCAGGCAACTAACGACGAAATACCCGACCCACTTCCGTGTGAAATTTATTGTCACTCACTCACAGATCCGAGCATTCTGAGCCCGGAGCTCCAGGCCTCAGGGGCACACACCCTAACCGTATTTGGCCTGCATGTCCCCCACCGCCTCAGCACAACGAGAAACCCCGACGTGTTTCGCACCGAGCTTCAGAACAGCGTTCTAGCGTCCCTCAACTCAGTCCTAGCAGAGCCCATCGAGCCGCTATTGCTCATGGACGCTGAAGGAAAACCCTGCATTGAGACCAAGACCACGCGTGATCTTGAAGAAACGCTTCGGTTGCCTGGTGGAAATATTTTCCATGGCCCACTGACATGGCCGTTCCTCGAAGACGATGATCCGCTAGACACCCCCGAGCAACGATGGGGAGTAGGGACTGAAACGCCGGGCGTTTTTCTGTGTGGCTCAGGAGCCAGGCGAGGAGGCGCCGTAAGCGGCATTGCGGGTCACAATGCCGCTATGGCAGTCCTCGAGAGGGAAGGCTCTTAGCTTCTCAGGCCCGGGCGCCCCATTCCCTGAAATGGGTCGAAATCACCCAGGGTGGAGGCGATCAAGATAATCCAGCCGATGACGGCCAAGGTTCCCAGCACGAGCAAAACTGCGCTCACTGCAACAGCAACCTTCGCTGGAACGTTCGAGACACCGGCCTTGTTGGACCACATCCAGGCGATGATTCCGAGCACAAGTGCTGGAACTTGCAGGAAGAACGACATAACGAGCGCGATGACACCCATCGTCTGGCCTGGGTATTCCGCCTTGTCCGTGAGGTCCATATCGGCTGACGCAGCAGCGTGGTCCTCGGCAGTGATTCGTTCGGCTTCTTTCGCCATGGTTTCTCCTTCCATTCCTCATGAGTTTCACGAGGTGATGTTCACAGTAATCACAGCCCCTATGTGTAGGCCTCTGAAATTCATGGGATTTCCCTTGATAATCCTATGAAAACCTCGACCAGATTGGGGCGTGCCAGAAAACACGCCAAGATAGAACTATGAAAATTGGCCTGCTCACGAGCGGCGGAGACGCCCCCGGACTCAATGCTGTTATTCGCGCCGCTGTTTTGAAGGGCACCCGCGTTCACGGCCACGAATTTATCGGATTTATTGGCGGCTACAAAGGGCTCTGTGAAGCGGACTTCATGCCCCTCACCCGGCACGAAGTGAAAGGTATTGGTAACACGGGAGGCACCATCATCGGAACCTCCAGAACCAACCCTTTTGATTTTGGCGGACCAGACCGAGTCAGGGAGGTTCTTGACACCCTCGGTGTTGACGCCGTCATCGCGATCGGTGGAGAAGGAAGCCTCGCTGCCGCCAAAGAACTGAGCGACCGTGGCCTGCCCTTTGTCGGGGTTCCCAAAACAGTGGACAACGATTTAGGTGGCACCGACTACACATTCGGTTTTGATACTGCCGTGGGGATTGCGACCGAGGCAATGGACAGGCTGAGAACCACCGGTGATTCACACTCCAGGTGCATGGTTGCCGAGGTGATGGGCCGCCACGTTGGCTGGATTGCCCTGCACTCCGGTATGGCCGCTGGAGCCCACGTCATTTTGATTCCCGAGCGCAAAACCAGCATGGAAGAACTCACAAATTGGGTCCGCTCCGCTTTCGACCGCGGCCGAGCCCCGCTCGTCGTTGTTGCCGAGGGCTTCGCTCTTGACACTATGGATGATGCGCACTCCGAGCGTGGGTTGGATGCTTTTGGCCGCCCACGTCTTGGCGGAATCGGCGAAATCTTGGCCCCCATGATTGAGGAGGCAACCGGGATTGAAACCCGAGCGACCACCCTGGGCCACATTCAACGAGGGGGAACCCCGAGCGCGTTCGACCGTGTGCTGGCTACCCGTTTTGGGATGAGTGTCATCAACCTGGTCAACGACGAAGCCTGGGGCCACATGGTCGCCCTGCGCGGGACCGAGATAGTCCGCGTCGACTTTGTCGACGCCCTGGGTGATCTAAAGACAGTGCCAGACGAGCGATATGACGCGGCGGCGATGTTGTTTGGCTAAACACGCGAGTGGCTGGTGGATAACCGGAGACACCTCCGGAGCTCTCTCCAGCCGTGTGCGCACCAACATCTCACCTTCAGAACTGGGTGTTGATTCTCTTGTCACAATTGGTGTCACCTACTCCGCAGTGAACTACAAAGATGCGCTTGCGTTGACCGGCTCACCGGGAGTGGTGCGGACCTCTCCGCTGATACCGGGAATCGATGCGGTGGGGGAAGTCTTAGAAAGCCCGGTCCCTAGGTTCACGCAAGGCGACCGGGTCGTTGTGACTGGTTGGGGCTATGGGGAATCTCGGCACGGTGGTTTAGCAACAGCCTTGAAGGCAGACCCAGACCATCTCTTGCCAATACCAGCGGGCATTACTGACCAGCAAGCAGCAACCTTTGGAACCGCCGGACTTACGGCGGCCCTTGCGGTGAGAGCTCTCGAGCGCGCCGGGGTGACACCTTCACGAAGTTCACTGCCGATTGCGGTGACCGGGGCAGCGGGAGCGGTGGGCTCGTTCGCATTATTTTTCCTAGCCCAACACGGCTATCAGGTGACCGCTATTACCGGGCGCAGCGACGAAGCAGAGTACTTGCACACGCTCGGGGCAAACAACGTGCTTTCCAGGCAAGAGGTGTTGACGTGGCCCGAGCGTTCTTTGCAGAAGGAACGCTTTAGCGCTGCGATTGATCAGGCAGGTGGGCCACTTTTGGCCACGCTGCTTGCATCACTCGAGGAAAACGGAGTTGCAGCGTCCTGCGGTTTGGCTGGAAGTTCGAGTCTTAACACCACGGTCATGCCCTTTATTTTACGAGGCGTGAGCTTAGTTGGCATCAACTCCGTGCATCAGCCACAGGATGTGCGCCAAGAACTCTGGGATGAATGTGCCCTGTTGGCGGCCGATATTCCCTGGGATGAGCTCACCCGGGTCATCGAGCTTGATCAGGCAGGCGAGGTCGCAGAGCAGATTCTTGCGGGTGTCACCCGTGGCCGAGTTGTTGTGAAGGTGTCTTAGTCGTCGTCCCCGAGCACTGCCCACAGAACTAAAGCCACCGTTCCGACTACGCCAACGGCAATTCCGACAAGCCACTTGCCAGGGCTCCGGTCATATGAGTCTGAAACCCAGTTCATTGCCTGCTTCGCCAGGTTTTTAGGCTTCAGCCTCTCGTCGATCTCATCGAGGGTTTCACCAAGCTCATTTCTAGTCTCTTCGACAAAGTCTTTCAACACTGTGTTGGTCATCGCTGTCCCCTCATCACACGGATATCTTCTCGAATGCTTTCAACGGTTGCGCTCGGCTTAGGCGAAGAGGACCCGCCGATGACCGTAGCCCCGATCCCTGCGATAACTACCGCGACAATCAAAACCCCAGCTGCGGCGATGAGGGCTGCTGCCCACAGAGGCAGAACCAATGACAAAGCAAACACTCCTGCAAACACAAACAGCAGGAGTGACAGCAGAATCAGGGAAATGCTGATGACGAAAAGCCCCAGTCCGATACCGGTCGCCTTGAGCTTGGAAACCAGCTCTGCTTTCAGCAACTCCAGTTCAGCCCGAATCAACTGTGTGATCAGGTGGGGGATGTCGGTCAGGAGTGAAAGGAAGGATTTTCCTTTGGCCCTGGGCCGCTCAGCTGAATCGCTCATCGCCGTCAGTTAGCTAGCGCTTTTCCGGGTGACCTTTGGTTGGGTAACCGGGGGCGTGGGACGAACAGTGTCTCGGACCTTCTTGGCGACGCTGGTTGCCTTGTCTGCTAGGTCCGGGGCTTTATCTTTGACAAACCCCTCAACCGTTGCCACCTGGCGTTGAACGCGAGGGTCATGCCACACCTTTTCGGCGCCCGCCTTGATTTGTTCGTAGCGTTCACGTCCTGCTCGCGTGCCGAGCACATAGCCGAGCGCGAGCCCAAAAACGAAGAGAATCTTGCCCCTCATCGAAGCCTCCAGGTTGTATTCCATTTTTGGCATGTATCGCCAATGCCCACAGCCTAACCCTGTTTTCTTAGGATTACCAGATGCTCACTCTGTGATCTGGCTCCAACCACAAGGCGCGCTCCGGTGAGACCTCAAACGCCTCGTAAAAGATGTCGAGGTTGCGGGCAATTTGATTACACCGGAACTCGGGCGGGGAATGTGGGTCGATATGCAACAGACGAAGAGCCTCTTCGGTGCGCGCCATCAGTTTCCAGGACTGAGCCCACGACAAGAAAAACCTTTGTGGTGCCGTGAGCCCGTCAATAATTGGAGGCTCTGCCCCCTCTAAGGACATGAGGTAGGCCTTCCACGCAATAGCCAAACCTCCTAAGTCCCCGATGTTCTCCCCAATGGTCAGTTCACCGTTGACGGTGTGGCCCGGAAGGTCCTGGGGGGACAGCTCATTGAACTGGGTGATCAGATTCTTCGTCCGCTCTTCGAAAGCAGCTCGATCATCGTCCGTCCACCAGTTGTGCAACCGACCGTGGCCATCAAACCTGGAGCCCTGGTCATCAAACCCATGGCCAATCTCGTGGCCAATGACGGCACCGATCGCACCGTAGTTAGAGGCCGCATCGCGGTGTGGGTCAAAAAACGGGTATTGCAAAATTGCTGCAGGGAAAACAATCTCGTTGAAGCCCGGGTTGTAATAGGCGTTCACGGTCTGAGGCGTCATGAACCACTCGTCGCGATCGAGCGGTTTCCCGATCTTTGACAACTCCCTCTGGAAATCGAATTCGTTGCCGGCTCGAACGTTCGCCCACAAATCGTCTTCATCCACCTCGAGAGCAGAATAATCCCGCCATCTGGAGGGGTACCCGATCTTGGGAGAGAAGGTGTCGAGTTTTTCCAGAGCCTTCTGCTTGGTTGCTTCTCCCATCCATTCGAGCGAAGTGATGCTCTGGCGATAAGCACCAAGCAACAGCGCTACCAACTCATCCATCTGGCTCTTGGATTGTGGGGGGAAGTGTTCCTCAACATAGAGCTTTCCGACGGCTTCGCCCATCACGCCCTCAACAAAGCCAACCCCGCGCTTCCAGCGCGCCCGAAGCTCGGGGGTGCCAGAGAGGGTTTTGCCAAAGAAATCAAAGTGCGCCTGCACCAAGTCTTTCGTCAGATAGGGCGAAAAAGCCATCACCACGTGCCACATCATCCAATCGCGGAGCACCTCGGTGTCCACGCCCTGCCAGATTGTCGACAGGGCCTCCACATAGCTCGGCTGACGAACAACCAGTTCGGAGGTTGCTGCGGGTGGTATCCCTGTGTTTTGTGACCATGTGTCAAAAGAGAACCGGTCTAGCGCCAGAGTCATCTGCTCACCGGACCAGAGGTTGTAGGTCGCTTCAGCATCTCGGCATTTCACGTTGTCCCAGTGCACACCAGCCAGCTGCGTTTCAAAATCCATCACGCGCTGTGCTCTGGTTTCTGCATCCTCCAGACCGACGAGGGTGAACACCCGCTCGACGTGGGCGACGAACTCAGTGCGAATGTCTGCAAACTCATCCACGCGGTAATAGGACTCATCGGGCAGCGAAAGCCCACTCTGCTCGACAAAGATGATGTACCGCTCGGGGTTGCCGGGATCATTGTCAACGAACTGGGCAAAGAGGCCTTGAACGCCGCCTCTCTCCAACTCGCCAAGTTCGGCAACGAGAGCGTCAGGTCCGATCACAGCGGCGTGCTCAACCGAGGTCAGCAAATCAAGCAGCGGAGCTAGGCCCACTTTCTTGATTCGCTTTTCATCCATAAAGCTTGAATACAGGTCACCAATTTTTCGTGCCTCAGAGCCCTCGGGTGCGCTCTGTGCCTCCTCAATGATGGCTCTGACAGCCTTCTCGGCCCCTTCGGAAAGCAGGGTGAAGGCCCCATAACGGGACTTGTCAGGCGGGATGCTCGAGCGGTTTATCCACTGCCCATTCATGTGCAGATACAAGTCATCGCCAGGATGTATATCTGGGTCTCGTTCCCCGAGTTCAATTCCGCTAGTCATCACGCCAATAAGCCTAACCAGACCGACCGGGTGCAGGCTGAATACTGAATGCCTGGGCTACATTATGGGAAATGATTATTCACTCCCACACCTCGCCGGTTTCCTGGCGGAACGCCGTTTTTGCGGTGTTCTTCATTAATGGTTTCGCTTTTTCCACGTGGCTAGCCAGGGTCCCCTCTATTCGGGACGGCCTGGATATCTCCACCGGTCAGGTCGCAACGCTGTTGTTCACCGGTGCGGTGGGTGCTGTGACCGGGTTGGCGTTCTCCAGTCACCTGATCGCGTGGCTTGGCCAGCGCAACACGATTGTCGCGTTCAGCCTTGTGGGGCTCACCGGGCTTCTCGGTATTGGCGCTGGTGCCCAGTTCTTCTCGAGCTACACAATCACCCTGCTAGCCATCATTGCCGCCGGTGCCGGAAACGGGATTGCCGACGTCGCCATGAATGTTGAGGGCGCATCTGTCGAGCGCGTCGTGCACCGAAACATCATGCCGTGGTTCCACGCCTTTTGGTCTCTAGGGACCGTGACCGGAGCAGGCGTTGCCGCAGCCGTTACCTACCTCGGGGTGGGCATCGGACCACACACTCTTGTGTTGGCCATCCTTCTTGCGCCCCTGATTCTCTCGCTTCGCCGCTACTTCAGCACTGATCTGGGTTCCAGGGACCAGGATGACAAGCCCACTAAAACCAGCATCGCAGACCGCCTGCGGGTGTGGAAGGAACCTCGGACTCTCGCGATTGGTCTGATTGCGCTGGGTATGGCTTTTGCGGAAGGGTCGGCCAATGACTGGCTCGCGCTGGCCATGGTGGACGGTCGCGGTTTCACGAACGCAGAGGGTGCGCTCTGGTTTGGTTTCTTTACCGCTGGAATGCTGATCGGGCGAGTCAGCGGCGTCTACCTGCTGGATCGTTTCGGGCGAGTCCCGGTGTTGCAATGGTCAGCGGCCACTGCGTTACTAGGTCTCTCTCTCGTTTTGCTGGTTGCGGATCCCACAATCAGCATTATCGGCACGCTGTTGTGGGGTCTAGGAAGCTCGCTTGGCTTCCCGGTGGGCATGTCAGCTGCAGCTGACAACCCCGAAGGTAGTGCTGCTCGCGTGAGTGCCGTTGCGACCGTGGCATACTCAGCTTTTCTTATTGGACCACCACTCATTGGCGGGATCGGTGAATTCACTGGGTTGTTGGCTGCTTTGTGGGTCGTCGCGGTTCTAATCGCTGTGTCCTTCCTTGCCGCCCCAGCGGCAAAGCCGCCCGCGAGTGCACCGGCAACGCTCTAGGCTCGGGCATCGTGCGACTCGTGATAGCGACCTGCTCGGTTGATTACGCCGGTCGGCTCAGTGCGCACCTTCCCTTAGCAACCAGGGTCATCATGCTGAAAAATGACGGGAGTGTTTTGATTCACTCCGACGGCGGCAGTTATAAGCCGTTGAACTGGATGTCGCCGCCGTGTTCCATTGAAGTCCTCGAGCACCACCCCGATACGCACGTGGGTGAGGTTGTGGAGGTGTGGAAGGTCGTGCAACACAAGACTGCAGATATTTTGCTCATCAACATCCACGAAATTCATAGCGACCATAGCCACGAATTGGGCGAAGACCCGGGGCTCATTAAAGACGGCGTCGAAGCAGATCTGCAGCGCCTTTTGGCCGAGCAAATCGAGATTCTGGGCGACGGCTACCGGCTGGTCACCAGGGAATACATGACCGCTATTGGACCAGTCGACATTCTCGCCACAGACGACGCTGGTCGCAGTGTTGCGATTGAAATAAAACGCCGCGGGGACATCGATGGAGTGGAACAACTGACCCGCTACCTCGAATTGCTCAATCGAGACCCGCTCATTGCGCCTGTTGCCGGAGTGTTTGCCGCCCAAGAAATAAGGCCCCAAGCCAAAACCTTGGCCGAGGACCGCGGTATTCGCTGCCTCACTCTTGATTACGACCACATGCGCGGCGTCGACACCTCGCACAACCGGTTGTTCTAGGGCCCCATCCCCTAGGCTTTTCGAGTGCTCAACTACAAAACTGTGTTACTGGACCTCGATGGCACACTGGTTGACTCAGCACCGGGCATCGTTTCAAGCATCGCCCACACCCTGAAAACTCTGGATGTGGCGGTCCCGCCCATGCAGGAGCTCCTGCGGTGGGTCGGACCTCCGTTGCCTGAGTCCTTTCTCGTTCGAGCCGGCCTTGCTCCCGAGGACATCGACACCGCTCTCGAGATTTATCACTCCCACTACCTCGATGTTGGGGCGTATGACTCCAAACTTTTTGATGGCATGGGTGCGATGTTGCTCGCCCTGAAAACCGCAGGTGCCACGATTGCCTTGGCTACCTCTAAACCCATTACCCCCGCCAGTGTGATGTTGCACCACTTCACCCTCACCTCATTCTTTGATGTCGTCGCTGCTGCGGCTGATGACGAGTCACGGGGTCGTAAAGACCAGGTCATCGAAGACTGTCTCGCCGAGCTCACCCAGAAGGGTCACTCCACACAGAGCATCATCATGGTGGGGGACCGTATTCACGATGTCGAGGGCGCACGAGTCCACGGCATTGACACCATCATGGTGCGCTGGGGTTACGGCGGGCCCCACGAGTGGGCAGAAGCAGAGCACGTCGTGGACACTCCGCGCCAACTCCACCAGATTCTTGGTATTCCAGGAGGGCGACAGTGACCGATCACCCCAGGACCTCGGAGATTCCCCTTCCGATTACCGGCACCATCCCGATCATGCGGGAGTGGGTCGAGGATGCCCCACCCTCTCCACCGCCCTCTCGACGGTGGTGGATCGGAATGGTTGCTGCTGGTGGGATTCTCACCGCCATGACCTTCCCCGGTCAAACAGCCGGCCTCTCACCTTTTACTGACCCCCTGATTGATGCACTCGACATCAATCGCACGGACATCTCCTTTAGCTATCTCATCGCGACGTTGCTCGGTGCGACCGTCATGCCGTTCCTTGGCAGGGTGTTAGACAAATATGGAGCCAGAAAAGCGATCATCTGGATCGGGGCAATCCTCGCCCTTGTCCTCCTTGCCGCCAGCTTCATCACCGAGGTCATTGGATTAACGGTGTCGTATGTGGGGCTTCGGATGGTCGGCCAAGGTGCCCTCACCCTGGCCGCAACCACGCTGGTCGCACGAGCCGTGACCCATCGTTCAGGTTTCGCTCTGGGGATTGTGGGAGCGGTGGGATCGGCCGGAATCTCTCTCGCCCCTGTCGGGATCGAACGCTTGATTGCCTGGACCGATATCGCCACGGTCTGGCGGATCGAAGCCGTTATGGTACTGGCAATCGTCGTTCCCCTGGCGCTCTTCTTACCCCACGACGGGCCAGCTCGGACCCTGACAGGGACACTCATCATCCCCGAGCGCGAACCCGGTTATCGGGTGTCCCAGGCGCTTCGCACCGGAATGTTTTGGGTGATCGGTGGTGCGGGTTTCACGATCGGCATGCTGGCCACCGGAATCGCGTTTCACTTGATTTCGATTCTGGGGGCGCAAGGGCTGTCGTCTGCTCAAGCTGCTGCAAACTTCATCCCCCAAACCGTTACCGCCTTGATTGCAACGCTGGGGCTCGGAGCAATTGTTGACCGAATCGACCCACGGTGGGGAATTGCCTCTTCCATGCTGTTGCTCTCGGGAGCGTTGATCTATTTGCCCTTCGTCAGCTCTCAGGCCAGTGGTGTGGCATTCGGGCTGGTGTTGGGGGCATCCATGGGTGCGCTTCGAGGGGTGGAGGCCGCCGCCTTTGTTCGGTATTACGGCCGAGGGCACATTGGCGCCATCCGCGGTGTTGCAACGGCTCTGGGTTTAGCCGCCACAGCCCTGGGACCGCTGTATTTTGCTCTCGGGTTGGCCTGGACCGGGTCATATGTGATGCCGAGTGCTTTTGCAGCCATACTGCCCGCCCTCGTTGCCATAGCGGCGTCGTTTGTGAAGCCGCCCAGAAAAATCTCTGCCCTCCGCGCATGACGAAAAACATCGTTGACCTCGACGCACTTCCTGTGCGATTCCATCCACCAGACGGCTGGCGCACGCCACACCCTCTGTTCATCAGCCTCTACCAAGCCGAAGAGTTCAGCAGGGATTGGCAGCCTTATCCCCAGGCGCCTTCCATCCCCCCGAACTGGCCCTGGTGGGAAGACAACGGGACCTCCTGGTACACATTCTTCCGGGATCGAGCTCCTCTGCCTGCCCGATCGCTGGGCAATTGGTTTTCGCTTGCGGCCCTGGGACTCTTTAGCATCGCGGTGTCGCCTTTCGCCCTACCCGGTTGGTTCATTGCCGCAGGCGGACTGTTTGGCCTGGCGTGCCTCATTGTGGGAATACGCGGAGTGATTCGGACAATCAAACGACAAAGCTCGCTCCCGGTGGACCCCTTTGAGTCCCTTCGGATGTGGGCCAGGGAGCGCCGGGACACCTACTTCCACGACGCCTACACAGCCTTTGTCGCCACCCAGCAACGCGAAATCAGCTACGAGCAGTTCGTTTCAGAAACGCTCGCTACTTGGTGGGCTGGAAACCCCTCAGACGAAGTGAGTTAGTCACCACAAAGACCGAAGAGAACGCCATCGCAAGGCCGGCAACAATGGGGTTGAGAAGAGCCGTGACAGCCAGTGGAATTGCTGCGACGTTATAGGCAAAGGCCCAAAACAGGTTTCCTCGAATAGTGCGCAGGGTTCGTCTGGCCAGACGAATTCCATCGCTCACGCTCCGAAGATCACCATCAACAATCGTGATGTCACCGGCCGTCATCGCCGCATCGGTTCCGGTGCCCATGGCAATACCTAAGTCCGCCACCGCTAAGGCAGGAGCGTCATTGATGCCATCGCCCACCATCGCCACCTGATGACCTTCGGCCTGGAGGGCGCTGACAAGCGCTGCTTTGCCCTCGGGCGTCACGCTTGAATGAACGGCGGTTATCCCTACCTGAGCCGCAATGCGCCTCGCCACCGCCTCGTGGTCACCGGTAGCCATCACTGGGTTTAACCCCAAGTCCCGCAGGCGTTGGATGGCCTCGATGCTGGTGTCTTTCACCGTGTCGGAAATAACAATCAGGGCGATCAGGGCTCCAGCGCTGCCCACACCAATAACGGTGTGACCTGTTGCTAGCTTGTCTGCAAACGCTGCTCGCAGGGTGTCTCCCATGACGTAGCCCGCATCCTCGAGCCACAACGGTTGACCGGAGGCCCCAGGCTTTCCGTCAACCACAGCGGTTTGCCCGCGACCAGGAACAGTCAAAAATTCTGTCGCCACCTGGTGTTTTCCGCCACGCAACTCATGTGCCCGAATGACAGCCTTTGCGAGGGGGTGCTCGGAACCCTGCTCGATCGCGGCCGCAAGCGAAAGTGCAGCCTCAGGCGTTGTCCCCGGCTCCGTGACAATCTCCACCACCTCCATGTTTCCGGTGGTGAGGGTGCCGGTTTTGTCGACTATGACGGTATCGATCTTGCGGCTTTGCTCCAGGGCTTCAGGACCGCTAATCAGCAGACCCAACTGGGCTCCCCGCCCAGTTCCCACTAGCAACGCTGTTGGGGTGGCAAGCCCAAGTGCACACGGGCAGGCAATGATGAGCGTCGCCACCGCTGCCTGGAACGCCACGGTCAAGGCTCCACCAAGAGCCAGCCATGTTACAAACGTCACGAGAGCGATCACGATGACAATCGGCACGAAGACGCCGGAGATTCGATCGGCAAGACGTTGAGCTTCAGACTTACCCGTTTGGGCCTTCTCCACCAGTGCTGCCATGCGTGCAAGCTCGGTGTCGGCCCCCACCCTTGTGGCTTGGATGACGAGTCGCCCGGAGGTATTAATAAATCCACCCAAAACCAGGTCATCAGGCCTCACTTCGCGGGGCACCGATTCGCCGGTCATCATGGAGGTGTCGATAGCAGCTTGACCCTCCACCACCAGACCATCGTTGGGAATGCGCTCACCCGGTCGCACCACCATCTGATCGCCTGGCTTCACGGAACCGATGGGCACAATCTTTTCTTTCCCATCGACCAGGAGCGTCGCCTCCTTCGCGCCTGATTCCATCAAGGCGCGAAGCGCTGCTCCCGCATCGCGTTTGGCGCGATGCTCGAGATAGCGGCCCAACAACATGAACGTTGTGACGGCTGCCGCTACCTCCCAATAGATTTCGTGACCGCCGGCCCCGGGGGTGCCAAAGAGGGTCATGGTCATCGTCATGCCGGGCATTCCTGCACCACCAAAAATCAGCGCATATACAGACCAACCGACGGCGGCGAGAACACCGAGCGAAATCAATGTGTCCATGGTGGCAACACCGTGTCGAGCGTTTCTCGCTGCAGCGCGGTGGAAGGGCCACGCTGCCCACACGACAACCGGTATGGCCAGTGCAGTAACAACCCATTGCCAATAGACAAACTGAAAAAGCGGAACCATCGACATCGCCACGACCGGAGCGGTCAGGAGTGCGGCAATGACAAGCCTGCGCAGCAGCTGAGTTTGATCGTCCTGGGAGACGGGACCATCCTCGCTGTGCACGGTTGCCTTGTATCCCGCCTGCTCGACGACCTCCAGCAACACAGCCGGATCAACCACGCCTGCGGTGACACTGGCACGTTCCGTGGCGTAATTGACGGTTGCCTCAACGCCGTCGACCTTGTTCAGGGCTTTTTCAATACGATTAGCGCAGGAGGCGCAGGTCATGCCCTCGATGTCGAGCTGCAGTGGAAGAGACATGGTTACTCGGAAGCGCCAACCATCTGGTAGCCGGCCTCGCTTATTGCCTCAGAGAGGTCCGATTCTAGAATGTCAGCATCAGCCGAAATCGTCACACGGGACAATCCTGTGGGGTCGAGGTCAACCGCGACATCTGTGACTCCCGATAGGGCCATGAGTTCCTTGGACACCGACCCAACGCAATGGTTGCAGGTCATGCCTTCAACAGAAACAGTGCGGGTGGTAGCCATGGAATGGGCCTCTTTTCTTGTGTACTGGTCATAACGCAAACCTCACCACAAAAATTCCGCGACAGATTCAGCTTTATACGACACGATAGAGCTATGTCGACCAGTAGTGCATCCCCCAGCAGTGTTATAGAAACCCAGTCGCCCCTTTCCACGGACCGCATCGGCCAGTGGATCTCCTTCGTGTTTCCCGGCGGCAAGGGAACCCACCGGCACCATTCCCCCATCGATGGTTCTCTTATTGCCGAAATGCCCGAGTCCTCCCCTGCGGATGTAAACACAGCTTTTGACCGAGCTCGCGCGGCCCAAAAAGCCTGGGCTGCAACACCACTTGCCGGTCGCGCGGCAATCATGCTTCGCTTTCATGACCTGGTGTTGGATCACCAAAAAGATCTTCTCGACGCCGTGCAGTGGGAAACCGGGAAATCCCGAGCCTCAGCCTTTGATGAGGTCGCTGATATTGCCCTCACAGCCCGCTACTACTCCAGAAGTGCGAAGAGGCACCTGTCATCTAAGCGCCGCCAGGGCATTATCCCGCTGTTGACCAGCGCCCGCGAGCATTATGTCCCTCGCGGTGTCATCGGCATGATTACGCCCTGGAACTACCCCCTGACCTTGCCGCTCAGTGACGCCATTCCAGCACTTGTGGCCGGAAATGCGATTGTGTTGAAACCCGATAACCAAACCCCGCTGAGTGCGCTGAGCGCACTCGCTCTGCTCTATGAAGCCGGTCTGCCAAAGGACCTGTTCCAGGTTGTGGTGGGGGATGGGCCACGGCTTGGCTCAGCAATAATCCAGAACGCCGACTTTGTCATGTTCACCGGCTCCACTCAGACCGGAAAAATCGTGGCCCAACAGTGCGGTGAGCGCCTGATTGGATTCTCCGCCGAACTCGGGGGTAAGAACCCCATGATTGTTCTGGAAGATGCACCGATGGTGCGTGCTGTGGCCGGAGCCATCAACGCAAGCTTCTCAAACGCTGGGCAGTTGTGTATGTCGATCGAGCGACTCTATGTGCACGATGCCCTGTACGACCGATTTGTCCCAGCCTTTGTCGCGGCCGTCACGAAAATGCGCCTCGGAATCGGACTCGATTTTTCCGCGGACGTAGGCTCACTCATTTCCCAGGAACAACTCGAGAAAGTCCAAGGCCACGTCCACGACGCACTGAAGCACGGGGCAACTCTGCTGGCCGGTGGGCACCACCGACCAGATGTCGGGCCTTACGTTTTTGAGCCCACAGTGCTCGAAAACGTCACCGAAGACATGCTGCTGTGTCGGGGGGAGACCTTTGGGCCTGTGGTGGCTGTGTACCGGTTCCACTCCGATGAAGAAGCAATTCGGCTAGCCAATGACACCCCCTATGGCCTCAACGCCAGTGTGTGGGGGAGCACGAAACGTGCGCGTCTCGTCGCTCAACGGATTGAAGCCGGCAGCGCGAACGTCAATGAGGGGTTCACCGCTTCTTGGGCTTCCACCGATGCCCCCATGGGTGGTTTCAAAGAATCTGGTGTCGGGCGCCGGCACGGCCGAGAAGGCATCGTGAAATACACCAATGTTCAAACCGTTGCCACCCAACGCCTGATTAACGTTGCAGCACCTCGTGGAATGAGCGCTGAGAGCTTTTCCAAGGTCATGACCACGGGCCTCAAGATTATGAAATATCTCCCTTTTCGCGACTAAGCAGAAAGCACACCCATGACTGACATTCCCACGCTCCAGGGTTCCCACGTTCTCATCACCGGTGCCGGTAGTGGCATTGGCAGACTGATGGCACTCGGTGCTGTTGGCCGCGGGGCAACCCACGTCGTGTTGTGGGACTTAAACCTCGCAGCCGCCAAGGATGTGGCTGCGGAAATCAAGGCCCTGGGGGCCGAGGCGTTAGCGCAGAAAGTCGATGTATCGAAGCGCGACGCCGTTATGGCTGCGGCAGCCCAGACCTTGGAGAAGGTAGGCCACCTCGACGTCGTAATCAATAACGCCGGCATCGTTTCGGGCAAAAAGTTCTTGGATCTCACGGAGAGCGACATTACCCAGACGTATGCGGTGAACACCTTTGCCCTGTATTGGACGATCCAAGCCTTCCTCCCGCACATGCTCGCTCGGGATTCTGGCAGGCTCGTCACCATTGCAAGCGCTGCTGGTCTCGCAGGCTCCGCCACATTGACCGACTACGCCGCCAGCAAGTTCGCCGCGGTCGGTTTTATGGAATCCCTCCGAGCAGAGCTTCGGGACGAAGCAAGCTCCGTCTCGGCACTCACGGTGTGCCCTTTCTATATCAACACCGGGATGTTTGACGGGGTGAAATCTGGAAGCCCTCTTTTACAAATCCAAGAAGCGCCCGTCGCAACCGAGCAGATTCTGAACGCCATCGAATCAACCAAGCGGGAGCTCTTGCTGCCCGGCATGGTCTATTCAGTCAGAGTTTTCAGGCTCTTGCCCGCGGCGGTGTTTGACTGGATCGCGGATGTGTTTGGCATCAACAGAGCCATGAAGACATTCCGGGGCCGTCGGGCTGCTGCTCAATGATTGGCTGAGCATTGCAAGCGTCAGTCCAGCCACCTAGACTAGAGACATGACAAAGAATCACAAATTTCTTGGCCGGTTAAGAAAAAATCCTCTGGTTCGCCGCGTCCTCGAGCGTGACTGGTCATTCTCCGGGGCCGATAAAGAGCGTGGATTTGTTCTCCTAGCCATCCCACCTCTAGCCCTCACCTTGGTTCTTGCTTCCACCTTTGGAATTGCAATCGCCCATTCTCGATCAAACGATGGGGATGGATTGCCGGAGGTAGAGGTCGCAAGCTTTGAAAGCGCCATTGAAGAAACGGAGGTTCTAGAACCAGAAGAAGCTGTCGACCCCGTTGTGGAAGCAATTTCTCTATGGGGAACACCTGACATCGCCGCGATTCTGGCGGCAGAGTTTCCAGACTCAGAGTGGTCGCTCGACGGAGACACCTACACGGGTCTGACGTGGTTTGGACCCGGTCCAAGACCCACTGAGGACGAGCTTTTGGCCCTATGGGTCCGGGTAGGGCCGGTTTTGGCTAACCAACGAGCGGTTGCCGAACAAGAAAGACTCGACCAAATGGCCGTTGAAAAAGAACGCCAAGAGGCCAGAGCTGCCGACCCTAGTCGGCAGGCCCTTGTGGAGATGATTGACTACAAGGCCCTCTTCGGTCCGGGCCCTCAGTATGACAAGATTCTCCAGCTTCACTACCCCGGCGCAGAGTGGTCTCTCAACGGCAGCTCCTATTCGGGTTTGACCTGGATTAGGCCAGGCACCAAACCGACCCGAGCGGAGCTCGACGCTCTCTGGGACGCAACGGCACGGCACTTCGCCGCGCAACTGCCCCTCAGCGACCTACAGGCCCGTGCAGGGGTAAGTGAAACCGAAGAATACCTTGATGGGGCGTTGGTTCCGAAGGGTTATAGCGATGACGGCTTTGTTGCAAGTCCCGCCACGTGCCGTCAGTTACCTCAGGTTCCCTCAACCGGTGGCGGATCGCCAGTCGGATCCATCGAAATTTTCAAAGACCCCACCGGTAGTCAAAACTTTGAGCAGCTTTACGGCGTTGACCTGACGGAACTCGGCTGCCGGATAGCCGATGCGCACGGTTACTTCGGGGGTAAGTACAGCCTGGGGCTTGGCCTCAATGGCGACAGTACCCTCATGTGGTATTCAAGTCAGGTAGACGCAGGAACTGTTCGTGGGGTTCTAGAAGGAATGGGTGCATTCCGCACCGAATGACACCGTTCCAAAAATCGTGCGCGAGGGGGGACTTGAACCCCCACGCCCTTGCGGGCACTGGCACCTGAAGCCAGCGCGTCTGCCATTCCGCCACTCGCGCGATGATGATGGTCGCCCATCAACCTGCCGAGAGTACCACAGGACATAGCGGGCTTTCAGGGCTGTTGTTAGCTCCTCGCCCAGTTCCGCGGGCTACCATTCACTGTCACGGGGTATTACACAGGTGGAGGTGAAATCCGTGGGCTTTCTGGATAGCTTCGAGCGTCAAGTCGAGCGCATCGTGGGTGGTGCTTTTGCCAAGACCTTCACCAGTGGCGTCCATCCCATCGAGATTGTCGCAGCCCTGAAAAGAGAGGTGGACTCCTCTGCACGGGTCGTTTCTCGAACACGTGTTGTTGCCCCGCACTCTTTCCATATTGGTCTCGCCGAGCCTGACTTCACTCGGCTCACCAGTCTTGGGCCAGTGTTTGTGGAAGAAATCACGCAGGCGGTGCTCGATTACGCCCACACCCGTGGCTATTCCTTTTCCGATTCGCTCTCGCTAGCGCTAACCCTCTCGCCTTCGTTGGTGGAGGGTCTGGTGGACATTCGAAGCGACACCATTGGGCCGGTTGTGTGGGTTCCGACGCTGACCTGGAAGGAAACCCGGTATCCCATCATCAGAAAGTCGACCGTGATTGGGCGAGGTTCTGATGCCGATGTGCTGGTTACCGCTCAGGGAGTGTCTCGCCATCACGCAGAAATCCGGTGGGACGGCAAGCGCGCAGAGGTGGTGGACCTGGGTTCCACGAATGGCGTGAAACTCAACGATGAGAAGGTGGCGAGAGTCGCATTGCCTGATGTGTGTCACCTCACTCTCGGCCAGGCGCGTATTCTGTTCCACGTGGTTCCCCTGGCCGAATCCGCCTACCACTCCCTTGCCCACAAGGCCGATGCGATTGCTAAGGAGACACCGTGAGTGAACTAACACTCTTCCTTCTCCGCCTCGCCTTTCTCGGTTTGCTGTGGGCTTTCGTGTTCGCCATTGTTTATGCGCTCCGAACAGATTTGTTTGGCCCACCCAGGCGTCGGGTTGAAGAAAACCGCCCTATCCAGGTGTCAACCACGAAGCCTGAGCCTTCCGCCGCACCCAAGGCCAGCCAGCCGAGTGGGATTGCACACACAGTGCTAATCACCGGCGGCCCTAAGGAGGGTTTGGAACTAGAACTCAGCCCCGAAGAACAGTTCACCATCGGTCGCTCCGGTGACTCGACGCTTGTCGTGCGAGACGAAGTGACCTCCACCCACCACGCTCGCCTGATGCTCTGGAACGACCAGTGGATGATTCAAGATCTTGACTCCACAAACGGCACCTTCGTTGATGGCAAGCGCGTGACAATCCCGACACCGGTCGCTCTGAACACTCCGGTCACGGTGGGGAAAACAACGTTTGAATTACGGCGGTAAGCGCAATGTCCACTGACTCCATTTTGAGTGCCGCCTCGTCCCACATCGGGAAGATCAGGGCGAGCAACCAGGATTCAGGCTCAGTCGGGCGCCATCTCTTTGTCGTCGCCGATGGCATGGGTGGTCATGCGGGTGGCGACGTGGCAAGCGCCATTGCTGTGCAGCATTTGTACGGCATTGACCGGGAGTACCACGACGTCGATGAGGCGAGAGAAACCCTGTTCCGCAGCATCATGGAGGCCGGCGCCGAACTTACGACCAGTGTCGAGGCACACCCCGAGCTGACGGGCATGGGGACAACGGTCAGCGCCATGATTCGGGTGAAGAACAACATGGTCATCGCCCACATCGGTGATTCCAGGATTTATCGGCTCCGCGAAGGTGTCCTCGAACAGATCACAACAGACCACACCTTCGTTCAACGCCTGGTGGACAGCGGTCGTATTACGCCAGAAGAAGCGGCCGTGCACCCCAGACGAAGTGTTTTGATGAGGGTATTGGGCGATGTTGATGCGCAACCCGATGTCGACACCCATGTCGTTGACACGCAACCGGGCGATCGCTGGATGCTGTGTTCTGATGGCCTGAGCGGGTATGTCTCGGAGCGCGACATCGCAGAAACCCTGCTCACTGTTGATGACGTTGAGCTTGCCTGCCACAAACTGATCACCCAGAGCCTGAGCGAGGGCGCCCCTGACAATGTGACCGTTGTCGTCATTCGGGTTTCTGAGGGACGAGACACCTCTCCACCCGCTGAGCCCCGAATGGTGGGAGCAGCGGCAGAGGCTGTCACCTATGAGTCCGGTCCCATTGCACGCAAAGCAACCGGGTTACCCGCCCTGCTGTTGCACCCGCTTCGAGCGCTCCCGCCAGCTGATGAACACTTTGAGCCAGAAGAGGACTACCTCGAGGAACTGATCCGGGAAGACCGCAACCGTGTTATCAAGCGCCGCATTGTGTGGTCTTTATCCATTCTCGCTCTGCTCGGTGCGCTGGCAGGAGCAACAGTAGGGGCCTACCAATGGACCCAAACCCGGTTCTATGTGGGGGAGAGCAACGGCGTTGTTGCTATCTACCGAGGTGTCCCTGAAAACGTCGGTGTGTTTCCACTGTCATCCCTGTATCGAGAGACCACCATCTCGCTCGATGATCTTCCGCTCTACCAGCAAGAAATTGTGGAGGGCACCTTCCCCGTTGATTCACTGGACGAGGCCCAAGAATTCATTAAACGCTTGGGTGGGGCGAACCGATGAGTACCCCCGGCCCGAGCCTTCCCCCCGCTGCTCCGGTGACCGGCCGGGTCGTTTTGCGCATCAAAATGCCCCAAAAACTGCGCAATATTGAGTTTGGTCTTTTACTCGCGGCACTCGGTTTGAGCGCTTTGGCCCTGTCCCTTGTTCAATGGGGTGTGTTGGGTTCGCTGGATTGGAGCTTGCTCACCTATGCCACCGGTTTAGCCGGCCTGACATTTGGCATGCACTTGATTCTGCGGCTTGTTGCCAGGGACGCGGACCCTTTTATCGTTCCGATTGCCACCATGCTCAACGGTTTGGGAATCACCATGATTCACCGACTCGACCTCGCAGCCGGATCCACCGGCTGGGAGGCGGCCGGAGTACGACAAATGGCCTGGACCGCACTTGCACTTCTGATTGCGATTGCGGTGCTGCTACTGGTTCGTAACTACCGGGTTCTGCTGCGCTATCGCTACTTGGCCATGCTCTCAGGGGTCGTGTTACTCACCATGCCGCTCTGGCCCGTCATCGGTCGAACCGTCAATGGGGCAACACTGTGGGTGGAGTTTGGTGGCATCACGTTCCAACCCGGCGAGATTGCCAAGATCGCGTTGGCCATCTTCTTTGCCGGGTATCTGATGACCGCCAGAGAGAGCTTGTCTCGCGTGGGGACGAAGTTCATGGGTGTCCGGTGGCCCCGGGTTCGAGACCTAGGCCCCTTGATTATCGTGTGGGTTTTAGCAATGGCAGTCCTCGTGTTCCAGCGGGATTTGGGAACATCGTTGCTCTATTTCGGTTTGTTTTTGGCCATGATGTACATCGCAACAAACCGGGTGCTCTGGATTGTGATGGGGGGCTCGCTCTTTGTCGCGGGTGCCGCCTTGGCAGCGTCTCAAGTGTCGTATGTGCAGGGTCGCATCGAGGGCTGGCTCGATTCCTTCAACCCCGCCGTCTATGAAGCAGTGGGTGGCTCGTATCAGTTGGTGCAGGGCATGTTTGGGCTAGCAGAGGGTGGTTTTGTCGGTTCAGGATTGGGCAAAGGTCAGCCCAGCCTCGTTCCGCTCGCGAACTCCGACTACATCGTTGCGGCACTCGGAGAAGAACTCGGCCTCTTTGGCATTTTTGCTTTGCTGGCCCTGTATTTGCTCCTGGTTAGTCGAGGTTTTAGAGTCAGCTTCACTGGCACTGATGACTTTGGGCGGCTGTTGGCCGCTGGGCTCGCCTGCGTAATGGCGTTGCAGGTTTTTGTGGTGATTGGCGGGCTGACCAGGGTCATCCCGGTGACGGGTCTGACGACCCCCTTCCTGGCCGCTGGTGGCTCCTCGCTCGTTGCCAACTGGATCATCGTTGCTTTGTTGCTGCGGCTCAGCGATGACGCCCGCGCTTCTGTCCGAGCAGATGCGGGGGCTCGCGCATGATTACTCCGCTTCGCCGGGTGGGCATGGTCGTCATTGCCATGTTCCTCACCCTTTTCATCTCCACCAGTGTGATTCAGGTTGTCGCCGCAGAGGATATCGCCGAAGATAACCGCAACGTCCGGAAGCTTTATGAGAGCTTCTCTGCGGAGCGCGGCCAAATTTTGGCTGGTGGAATCCCGGTGGCAACTTCTGTGCCGGTGGATAACAGGTTTAGGTTCCTTCGGACCTACCCCTACGGAGAGCTCTACGCTCCCATCGTCGGTTATTACACGTTGAACCAGGGAAACGCAGGCATCGAAAGTGCCCTGAACTCCCTGCTCACCGGGCGCGCAAACGTCCAAGTCTTCGAGCAGATCACCGCTTTGGTGACCGGCAGCACCCCCAAGGGCGCAAGTGTCGTATTGAGCATTGACCCCGAACTCCAACAAATCGCCTCGGATGCTCTGGGTGATCGGGAAGGATCGGTTGTTGCCCTGGAGCCCTCCACCGGCCGGATTCTTGCCATGGTGTCTAAACCCTCGTATGACCCGAATCTTCTGGCCCAGCATTCCAGCACCTCCGTGCTCGAGGCGTACACGCAGCTGAACGACGACCCATCTAAGCCTCTGGCCAATCGCGCAATTGCGGGGGATCAATACTTCCCGGGCAGCGTTTTCAAAATTGTGATGACCGCTGCTGCCCTGGAATCAGGAAACTACAACGCTGAAAGCGAATTTGATAACCCGGCAGAGCTCGCGCTTCCACTGAGCTCCAGGACTATTAAAAACTCTGGTGGTCGTCTCTGTGGTGGTGGCGAGACGGCAACCCTCGAACTAGCTTTTCGTTTGAGCTGCAACATTCCCTATGCGGAATTGGGTCTTGAGCTCGGCGAAAACGCGATCGGCTCGATGGCCGATGGCTTCGGATTTGGCGCGACCATCGAGATTCCACTCAATGTCACCGCGAGCAGCTTCCCCCGGGGAATGGACCAGGCACAACTGATGCTCGCGTCCTTTGGACAGTATGACGTTCGTGTCACCCCACTCCAGGTGGCGATGTGGAGTGCTGCGGTGGCCAACGATGGTGTGCTGATGCGCCCCAACCTGGTTGACGAAGTGATTGCCCCCAACCTTCGTGTTATTGAGGCTTTTGAACCCAGTGTCTATTCACGGCCGCTCTCTGCCCGAACCGCCGCGGAAATGAAAAGAATGATGGTCGGCAATGTCGCCACCGGAGTGGCCAGTAACGCAACTATCCTCGGAATTGATGTCGGCGGAAAAACGGGAACTGCAGAAACCGGAATTGGCGATGGGCGCTCGTTCTGGTTTACCGGCTTCGCGCCCGCCATCAACCCAGAGGTGGTCGTTGCTGTCGTTGTTCAGGGCGATCGAACCGATGGAACGGGTAACAGCGTGGCGGCACCGATTGCGAAAACTGTGATGTCGGCGGTGATGAACAAATGAGACCCACCGCAGGTCAGGTTTTTGGCTCACGCTATGAGCTCGTGTCTCGTATCGCCATCGGCGGTATGGGAGAGGTGTGGAAAGCCAATGACTTGGTCATTGGCCGCACCGTCGCCATCAAGATTCTGAAAGAGGAGTACCTCGGCGACCCAGGATTCCGAGAAAGATTCCGAGCAGAAGCGCGTCACGCTGCCTTGGTTAACCACGAAGGTATCGCGAACGTTTTTGACTACGGCGAGGAAGATGGCAACGCCTTCTTGGTCATGGAACTGGTGCCAGGCGAAGCGCTCAGCACCATTTTGGAACGGGAGAAAATTCTTCCAGCCAGTCGAGTGCTCCACATCGTTGCCCAGACCTCGGCCGCCCTGCACGCCGCGCACCAGGCTGGCTTGGTGCACCGGGACATTAAGCCTGGAAACCTGCTGATTACCCCGGATGGTGCAGTCAAGATCACCGACTTTGGTATCGCCCGTCTCGCTGATCAGGTTCCACTCACGGCAACAGGCCAAGTCATGGGAACTGTCCAGTACTTGGCGCCTGAACAAGCCAGCGGCAAACCCGCCTCTCCGGCAACGGACGTATATTCCCTTGGCATCGTCGCATATGAGGCCCTCGCCGGGAAACGGCCATTCCGCGGTGAATCGCAGGTTGCGATCGCGATGGCCCAGATCAAAGAGGCTCCGCCAGAGCTCCCTACCTCTATTCCCGAGCCGGTCCGCCGCCTTGTGATGTCCTGTATGGCCAAAAAGCCAGAGGGCCGGCCCGCCTCTGCACATGATCTAGCGCAGGCTGCCCTCGCACTCGCGCGGGGTGACAACGAGGAAGCATTCGCATTAATCCCCGCTCGCGAGGCAAATTCCACCGCCGAAACCGGGAACACCACCGTTGCTACGCCCCAAGGGGGAAGCGATTCCAACCAACGCTTGGGCAGAAACTTCTGGATCCTCAGCAGTATCGGTGCCGCTGTTGCCATTGCCCTCATCGCAACGTCCTTGACCGTGCTCTTTAGCGCTCCCCCCAGCGAGGATGCGCTGGAAGAACCAATTGTCCCGGTTCCCACCGAAATTACTCCAGAAGCTGAACCGATTATCGAAGAGGAAGAAGAAGACGTCACTCCGGGCCTGGAAACGGTGGAGATAACCGAGGCCGAGATCATCGGTAAGACAACGGCTCAGGTTCAAGAGGCCCTCACCAGAAAGGGGCTCCGTCTTGATTCCATCACGGGAAATATTGCTCCTGCCCAGGACAGGGTAGGCACCGCATATCGTTTGAACCCGCAAGGAGTGGTGGCAAAGAACACCCTCATTGCCGTTTACTTTTACGCACCTATTCCCCAACCACCCAAGCCCCGTGACATGATTCTGTTCCCGGCGAGCGGCCCGTACGCGCCCGAGAGTGAAATTCTGCTCGAATGGCCAGGCTACGCCCAGTGCCCCTCCGGCTTCCCGCTGCAGAACTACACGCTTCAAATTGCAGGAGGAACAATCGTCGACGCAGAGGGTCCCGTTCTGCTTCCCGAGCAAACCGCAGTGACGATTCGCTTAGGTTCCAGCGGTAGTTTCCGAGCGAGCTACCTTGTGAATTGTGGAAACTTACCATCGCCGCTCTCCAACGAAGTAAGCATCACCATCACCCCGGCCACCGAGCCCCCCGTAAACTAGGGCGCAACCGCGTCGTCAAGATTTCAGACCAAGGAATAATTGTGAATCAGACCACTGCTGGACCTTGGAGCGGGCGACTACTGGGTGGTCGTTACGAAGTGCGAGACATTATTGGTCGTGGCGGAATGGCGGATGTTTACTTAGGCGTCGATGCTCGACTGGGTCGCCAAGTCGCCATCAAGGTTTTGAAGTCAAACCTGTCATCAGACCCCAGCTTCCGCAACAGGTTCCGTTTAGAAGCAATGGCAGCGTCCAAAATGTCTCACCCCTCCATCGTTCGTGTGTTTGACGCCGGCGACGAAGAAGCCGGCCCCGGAGATGCAGTTCCTGCAGGAAGCACCACTCCGTACATCGTGATGGAGCACGTCGATGGTCACCTACTCAGTGAACTTATGCGCCAAGGCCGCCTGGAAGAGCGCCATATCCTCAAGGTTGCCGATGGCGTCTTAACCGCACTCGAGGTCTCCCACCGAGCCGGCATTGTGCACCGGGACATCAAACCGGCCAATGTAATGATTGCGAACGACGGCACCGTAAAGGTGATGGACTTCGGTATCGCCCGCGCGGTGTCAGACGCAACCGGAAACCTCGAACGAACCACCTCGATTTTGGGAACCGCCCTCTATATCTCGCCCGAACAAGCCAGAGGCGACGAACCCGACACCCGAACCGACCTGTATTCACTCGGTGTGGTGATGTATGAACTCTTAGCTGGTGCTCCGCCTTTTTCTGCAGATTCCCCCGTTGCTGTTGCCTACAAACACATCAGTGAGGCACCCAAGCCTCTGCGAGAACAGAACCCCGGCGTATCCGAGGGTGTTGCACTCATTGTCGAAACGGCGTTGAAGAAAGAACTGTTCGAAAGATTCCCCACTGCCCAGGCATTCCGAGCTGCCATCGAGGACATCGCTCAGGGTCGGCCACCTCGGTTACCCGACCCCGAGCGCCGGTCCTATGTGCCCCCGGTTGTCACCGGAAGTGTTCCAACCGCCAACGTGGAAGCTGATTACCGCTCGCCGGTAGAGGGTTTTGAAATCTTCGAATCCCGGGGGATTCAACAACAAAACGTCCCCAACATCGCAATTGCGATGGGTTCGGTCTTGGCAGTTTTGTTGGTCATCGGAATTGTGCTGTGGGTATTCACCCTGAACCCCTCGACAACAACAACCGCGGCACCCCAGTTGCCCGACCTTGTCAATCAAACAGAGGTGGTTGCTGTTCAAACGGTCACATCGCTGGAATTGCTGCCTGTCGTCGAGTATGAAGCGAGCAGCACCATTCCCGAGGGGCTCGTCATTCGGACCATTCCAGGATCTGGCCTCCGGATCGGAAAAGGTGAGCCAGTTCGCATCATCGTGTCCAGTGGAATCGAAACCTTTAACCTGCCAGACGTTCGAAACCTCGACATTGACGATGCCCGCAGCCAATTGGCCGCCCGCGGTCTCGTTGTGTCAGACGAGATTGAAACCTATTCCCCGAATTTGCCAGCCGGCACCGTGATGGCAACCACACCCGATGCCAGTGCCCCAGTCAGACCAGGCGACACCATCAGCATCACCCTCTCCAACGGGCTTGTCTTGGTCCCGAACGTCGTGGGTCTCACGGTGGGCGAAGCTAACCCCTTCCTAGCCGGGCCTTCCATGCAACTGACAGTCCGCCTTGAGGCCACAACAACGTGCGAAGGTCAACTTGTGCAAAGCCAGTCTCTGACACCCGGCGACCACCCCCAGCGCTCAGAAATCACTCTGGTGTACTGCGGTGGAGTGCAATCAGTGCCGCCCACGCCCGAGGGCTAAAGGGTCCCAGACACCCTGGGGCTGAGTGTTGTGGCCTTTTCTGCGGCGCCTTTAACGCCTGCGACCTCAAGCCAGTTCGCGATCATCACATACCCGCCCTCGGTCATGACCGATTCTGGGTGGAACTGAACGCCGAACACCGGGGCGCTCTGATGGTTTAGACCCATAATCACGCCCCCGGCCGTTCTGGCCGTGACAACCAGGGAGTCCGGAACTGTTTCTGCCACCACTGCGAGGCTGTGATACCGGGTTGCTTGAAACTCTTCTGGAACACCGACAAAGAGGGTGCTGTCGTCGTGGGTCACTTGGGATGTTTTCCCATGCATGAGTTCATCAGCGTGTGCCACTGTGGCACCAAATGCCTCGGCAATTGCCTGGTGCCCTAAGCACACGCCCAATAGGGGCTTGTTTTGAGCGACCGCTTCTTTGACCACTGCAATGGAAACACCCGCATCTTGCGGTGTTCCCGGCCCCGGTGACACCAAAATGCCATCATAGGAAGCAACAAGCTTCGCAACCTCTCCCTCAGTGACATCGTCGTTGCGGATGACGTCACTCGTTGCCCCCAGCTGATGCAGGTAACCGTTCAGGGTGTACACAAAGCTGTCGTAGTTGTCGATGACCAAAATGTGCGTCATGGGGACCCGACAACTGATTCTTCGACGAGGAAAACCTCTGCGGCAAAGGGAAAAACAACCGTGACCAGCACGACAAGAACCACCAGGGCCAGCCCCACAAGCTCAAGCACCCGCACCCGCACCCAGACCGGTCCCGGTAACACCCGCCACAACGCCGCATACATTATGTACCGAAGCCTACCAAGCTGGCTATTTCACTCGGTGGGCCACCGTCTCTGGGATACCAGTCATCAAAGACGGCATAGGCAATGATGCGTCCTGCCTCAGAAAACCTCGGGTGGCAGCTCGTCATAGTCAAAATTCTCTCACCGGGTTCTACGCCTTGGAAGCGAGGCACCTCGTTCAGCACACTCAAAGTAGTAGGCCAGACATATTCGTGGTTCCGAAAACGATACGCAAACCAACAGCCACTCCCAGGGTGATCAGGGCTTCGCCCGCAACGCCGAGTGCCGCATAGAGCCGTTGTCTCCTTTTGAGCTGGCGCCTGGTGGGCAGGACTGCCGGTTCAGATTGAAAAGTCACTCCCCCAGTGTAGGGAACCACAAGAGGTGCCATCTGGCGAGCTGAGCATTAGACTATGGGACATGGCTAAGAGTCCCAAAAACCCCCTCAGCACAAGCGCCTCCTACCAGGAAGGTAGCGAGAACCCTGCCTGGTTCAAGCCGATCATGTTCGGCCTCATGTTGCTTGGCCTTGCCTGGATCCTGATCTATTACATTTCCGGAATTGGCTGGCCTGTCCCAGTCCTTGGCGCCTGGAACATCGCCGTGGGCTTTGGAATCATGTTCGTAGGCTTCTTGATGACGACCCGTTGGAAGTAGCTAACACCTCTTTGGTTACAACGGTGTCATTCTCCCCAATGGGGAGAACCTGTGCATAACCTCTTGCTAGAGCAAGACTCCCGAAACGGTGAGTGCTACTAACCCCAGACCCACCAGGGTTATCTGCCCCGTTTGGCGTCCTTTATCGGTGGCTCCTCGGGTACGCACAAAGATCCATGCCACTAGTGCCCCCACTGCAAGACCACCAATATGGGCTTGCCACGATATTCCTGGCACCACAAAACCAAGGACCAGATTCAATGCCAAGACAATCAACAACTGTGTGTTGGCGCCTCCAAAGGACCGCTGAATCACAAACAGTGCGCCAAAGAGGCCAAAGATCGCTCCCGAAGCCCCCACCACAGCGGCTGACGGAGAGAGGAACAACACCGCTACAGAACCACCGAAGCCGGATAAGAAAAACAACACAAGGAACCGTCCAGATCCCACCAATCTCTCGACCAAGGTCCCCAAGATATAGAGGGAATAGCCATTAAAGAGAATGTGAAAAACAGACGTGCTCGAGTGCACAAAAATCGCTGTAATCATCCGCCATGGCTCAAATGCAGTCAGCGGTGGCCGATACAACAAACTCTGAGTCACGAACCCACCGGTCAGCAACTGGCCCAGATAGACCAGCACAATCGCACCGAGCAAGACATAGGTAGCAGTGGGGCGATTACTAGACCCACTACGCATCGCTCGAGCTAAGCGTGACCCAGATTTAGCCTTGCCGCCATGACACTCGGGGCAATGCACCCCCACTGGCGCAGGGATTTGGCAATCACCACAGATCGTTCTCGCGCACCGCTGGCACAAGACATAACTCTCTCGGCCCGGGTGACGGTAACAGTAGTCATCACTGGAACCTGCCGACTTAGTCACGAGAGAGCGGTCACGCTCACACTGCTGAGGATGACATCCTCCACAGGCCGATCAGAGCCATCCGTCGCAGCAGCTTCGATCGCTTGAACGACTGCCTGTGATTCACCATCCGTTACCGCACCAAAAATGGTGTGTTTCCCCTGCAACCACGGGGTTGGCGCCGTGGTGATAAAGAACTGGCTTCCGTTGGTTCCCTGGCCGCCCCTGGTCCCAGCATTAGCCATCGCCAGGATGAATGGTTGGGTGAAATCAAGCTCGGGGTGGATTTCATCATCAAACTGGTAACCAGGGCCACCCATGCCTGTTCCCGCTGGGTCACCACCCTGCAGCATGAAACCCGGAATCACACGGTGGAAAATAACCCCGTTGTAGAGAGGGGTCTCACCTTTTTGGCCAGTGGAGGGGTGCGTCCATTCGCGCTCACCCGTTGCCAAACCGACAAAATTGTCGACAGTCTTTGGGGCATGGAAGCCATACAGCACGACCGTAATGTCGCCGTGGTTGGTGTGCAGTGTCGCAGTGTGAGTGTGAAGAGTCATGTATTCCATTCTGCCAGCACTCAGAGGCGAGAGTGCCTAGGGAAAGACCCAGCAACTTCAAAAAGAAACCTGGGAGTATGTAGGTGTTAGTCATAAAGGAGGACACCATGGATTTCGAACGCAGAACACGTCGCGAGCTCGACAAACTCGGCAACGAAGCACAACGCCTATGGGAAGAGCAGCGCGACGTCCTCTCCCACGCCCGCGATGTCATGCGCGATGCATCAAGAACAGCTGGTGATTACACCAAGCGGGAGATTCTTCCTCGGGCTCAAGACTCGTACGGCTCGACCGTCGCGCCTCTCTTAGCGAAAGTGTCCACAAAAGCCGCACAGGCTAAAAAGCCCGCAAGCCCCCTCGTCTATGTCCTCATGGCCATCGGCACAATCGCCGTTGCTGCCATGAGCTACGCGGCGTGGAAAACACTGCGGGCTGATGACGACCTATGGGTTGAAGAAGAGAGCGACTAAGCCCTACAGGGTTTCTGGAATCTCGGCGGTTTTATCCCCGGTGAGAACACCACGTTTGCTCTTGCGAATGTAAGCCTGGCGTTGCCTCGAAGCTAGATAGCTTCCGAGCACGACCAAAGGGAACCCCACGAGCATGCCCAGAGTGAGTGGCTCAGCAAGGAAGACGACGCCTAAGACCATGGCAACCGCAAGGTTGACATAGGTAATCAAGCTCGCCCGGGCAGGCCCAATCTCTCGAATCAAGTCAAAGAAGATGACAAAGGCCAGGGCGGAACAAAAGAAGCCGAGCACCGCAATGGACGCCCACGCTCCGCCAGACGGCATCGCCATAATGTCGGCCGGCAACGTGAAAGCGGCAAAGGGTGAATAAATCAGAGTCACCATGGTCAAAGAAACCGCGATGACCCCCAGGGTCGGAACATCACCAGGTGTGCGATTCGCCACGATGGGAGCGACCGCGTACCCCACAGCGGAGGCCAACACCATCAGAACCGGGGTCACCACTAAAGAGCCCTGCAGAACGTCAATACCCACGAGAGACACAACTCCAGCAAAACCCACGATTAAACCGAGGACGGTCTTGGGATGCCAAGCGGATCGATCACCGAGGAACCCCACTAAGAAGGCTGCTACAAACGGGACAGTGGTCACCAAGAGGCCTGCGAGGCTCGAGCTAATTTGGCGCTCTGCCTCTGTGATCAGCCACCAGGGACCCACCATTTCCAACACAGCAAAGGCAAGAACCCACGGCCATGCTTTCAGGGTCTTAGCCAGCATGCCCTTCCTAATGGCGATAGGGAGCAAGACAAGGGCTCCCAGAAAAACCCGCAAGAAAACAACGCTGGCGGTGTGAAAGTGCTCGATTGCGATTGCAATAAAAAAATACGGGGTTCCCCAAATAATGCCGACCGAGAGAAAGAGAAGCAATGCTTTACGAGACACCAGGTCAGCGTAGTAGACAAACCCAACCGCCGAGGGCCATACACGGTGGCCCTCAGACCCTGCGGAGCCAGCTTCGGCTCTAGACTGTGCCTGGCTCGCGTGGAAAGGTTCCCGTGCTGGATTTTGCAATCGTCGGGGCTTTTATCCCGGCATCTCTAGTCATTATTCTCTCCCCCGGAGCGGACACCTTCCTGCTCCTGCGCTACGCGATAAAAGGTGGGCGCCGAGACGGGTTTCGAGCGATGTTCGGCATCTTGGTTGGGCTCAGCCTGGTTTCTTTATTGCTTATCTCCGGTGTGGGGCTTCTCGTATCCCGTTTCCCACTAGCTCTTGATGTCCTCACTGTTCTGGGAATTGCAATACTGGTCCTCCTTGCCGCGGTGAGCATCCGAGCGGGCCTTCAGTTGATTGAAGTGCAGGTTCCAGTGGGCGGCGGCCCCGCTCTGAACTCCCTTGACACCGGCGCTGCCTTGGACAAGCCGTTTCGGATGTCCTTGATTACCAATGTCACGAACCCCAAGGTCCTCATTTTCTACATCGCGTTCTTTCCCCAGTTCTTGGGCACCGCCACCAATGTTCCAGTGCAATTGACGTTGCTCAGCGTTTCATTTCTGGTGGTTTCAACGCTGTGGCTTATTCCCCTGGTCTGTGCGGCAAGCGCGGCTCGAGCCTTCTTCCAACGCCCGAGGGTTGCCATTGCCATGGAATTTAGTGTCGCCAGTGTATTCCTGCTCCTTGCCGTGATTTTGCTGGTGACTTTTTAGTCACAAACCGGCCTCAGCGAAACGCCCAACCGGGGTTAAACCTAAGGTTTTGTGTCAAAGCAGTACCATTGCGTCATGTGGAACTTAGTTGAAGTTAATTCTTTCCTCCAAAGCCCGCTCGGAATAGCAGTTGCAGCCGCCCTCGTTCTGTGGGGCTTGGTCTGGAAGGGCTTCGCGCTCTACAAAGCAGGTAAACAAAACCAGCCAGGGTGGTTTGTTGCCTTGTTCCTGATCAACACGCTCGGCATACTGGAGATTTTGTACCTGGCATTCTTCTCCAAGCGACGCCGACACGTCAACCGTCGACGCCGAGGGTAAGCCCCTACCGCCTGATTGCTCCTACCGCTCTTTTCCCACATTTCCCCAAAGAGGGGCCTATCGCCCCTCCAGCTGTAGCTGGCCTTCTACTCGACCTCGTAGGTGCGCAGAAAAATCGACTGGCCGCTACCGCGGGGGAAGCACTCCATGGTGAAGTTCCGCAGATTCCGGTCCACTAAACCGAGCCGTTTACCCACCCCTAGTAGCCGAATCAGGGATGCCGCCACGTGTTCCACGACTTCAGCGTTGAAAGCTCCCTCATCACACACCAGATCGGCCCGATCATAGGAGTCCGATAATTCCCAGGACACGATCAAGGGCAAATTCTTCGCGCTCGCTAGTTCCAGCTTCTGTTCTAGGTCCCCTCGAAACTGCAGGGTGACTGCCGGATCGGTCGTTCTCACTATCGGATACCAGCCAACAAGGCGTCCCAGATATCGGGCGCAAAGTAAACCATGGCTGCTCCACCAGCAGTAACGACCAACAGTGAGTAGGAAACCCCCAGGAGCACTCCTAAGCGATGGCCCCGTCGCTTAGCGCGCACTACTTCCTCTTCAAAACTTTCAGGATGCAGGGTCCGCAACCTCTCAGTTAAATACGAACCACTGTCGAGATTTTCGATGATGGACCCCATAACTTTCGGCTAACGATTGTCACCCTAGAGGTACAGTGTAGAAATAATCACCTTCAATCCCCGTGATATTTCGGGATGAAATCTTTAACAGATTTTGTTTTATGTGAAGAACCATCCGATCGAAAACTTGGCATGTGCCTCTCAGGGACCGCCCGCCATATCGGGTTTGTGGGGCCAAGAAAATCAGGACGCTCTGCTTTTGGGTCTCAAGCATTCCGGGGCCATTCATGTCCCACACGAACTCATCCGCCAGGCCGGACAGCCAGAAGGCGGTTCTTGGTCACTAAGCTTTCGGGCACTAGCTCATCAGCGGATACAGTGGGGCGTGCCCACAATCGTTCGAGAACTCAAGGAATCGGATAAATCCGCCTGGTTAGTCCTCTGGAAGGGCTACCAGGATTTCTACAAGGTCGATCTCCGTCCCGAGCAAACTGAATTAACGTGGAAGAGTTTTTTTAATCCGAAAATCGAAAGCTTCGCCTTGGTTGCCGAGTCGGAGTCTGGACCCATCGGTCTGGCTCATTACAGTTTTCAGTCCTCAACGTGGGCAGAGGCAGGCTACTGCTATCTGGAGGATCTCTTCGTGGATCCAGTAGCCAGTGGGGCTGGTGCCGGAGGGGCACTCCTTGATGCCGTGAAAGCCAAGGCGCTGGCTGCCAAATCCGTCAGGTTGTATTGGAATACAGACGCGACAAATACCGTGGCGAGATTTCTGTACGACCGGTATGTCAAAGAGTCTGGAAAGGTCCAGTACCGAATGCCACTAGAGGGGCTGTCAGCTGGCTGATGGGAATCCAGTTTCCCGTTGGACACACAGCTGGGGTGCATATCAACAATGCCCCGAGACATCATATTCGTGGAGCCTAGATAACTCCATTACTCACTTAAGAATACTAGATACAAGGCTTTATAGGTGTAATTACAACTATAAATTACAACTATATGAAAGTATAATCTCTCTTTATCGATGTCATGAGGTTTAGTTGTTTTCTTTGTCAGTGGTTTGTGGTTGATTGGGACAACGGTTCCGTGAGGAGAAAAGATGTCCATTTCATTCGTGTCACTCGATTTTGAAACTGCTAATAGCAACAGAGCCTCGGTTTGTGAAGTAGGCCTTTATAAAGTGATTGACGGCGAGCCAAGTGGCGTCTTTTCAAGCCTTGTTCTGCCTCCCAAAAGTGTGGGTCACTTTGATTCCAGAAATATCAGCATTCACGGCATCCAGGCAGCTGATGTCAGTTCCTCTCCCGAGTGGGGGGACATCTGGCCAGAGGTTAGAGATTTTGTTGGCGACCTTCCAATAGTGGCTCACAATGCCTCTTTCGACATCTCAGTTTTGAGAGCCGCACTGCGGGAGTGCAGTTTTGCATGGCCTGAAATCGACTACTGGTGCACTTTGGTAATGAGTCGATCGGCTCTGAATTTGCCGACCTACACACTAGGAGCGGTTTCTAACGCTCTTGGTGTCACGCATGAGGGTGTTCACCGTGCCTTGTCCGACGCTCAGTCGGCTTCTGAAGTTCTAATGAGGATTGTGCTGGGGGCCGAGTGCTCGACAATCGACCAGGCAGGCAAGCAGCTCAAGGTTTCCAGCGGGAGGCTTTTCCAGGACAGTTGGCTGCCCTGCCGCAGTCGGGCCTCCCTTTCAAAAGCTGACGAGGCACAAAGGTTTACAGAACGGCTAAGTTCGATTGGGGTTGACGGATATAGCCCCGATCCAAGCGGTGACTTCTATGGGAAGGCCGTAGCAATCACGGGAACACTCATGTCAATGAAGAGAGAAGAGGCTCAAAGTCTTCTTGTACAAGCTGGAGCAACCGTCAAGGAAGGTGTCTCGTCGAAACTTGACTACCTCGTTTCAGGAATGCAAGATTTGCAACGTCTCGTCGCAGGAGAAGTTCAATCTTCAAAATATCGAAAAGTCGAAGAAATGCGTTCTAAAGGAAGCGGAATAGAAATCATCGATGAAGAGCAATTTCTCCAGATGCTCCGTGACTAAATTACAGATCTAGGGGTTGATCTCTGCTGGGTGAGAGTGCAGCCCTACAGCCCGATAAACAGTCGGCCTACTAACCCCAAACAAATCAGCAATTTCCTGAACAGGCCTTTGTTCCTCATACAAGCGAGTTACTTCAGCTATCTGCTTCTCAGAAAGCTTTGGCTTCCTTCCTCCAAGCCTTCCTCTGGCTCTGGCAGCAGCTAGCCCATCCATTGTTCGTGACCTCATAATTTCCCGCTCAAATTCTGCAAAAGCGGCAACCATCACGAAAAACAAACGACCTTCCGCAGAGGACGTATCAATGCTCTGCTCCAGAACCTCCAGCTGGACGCCTTTCTCTTCCAGATCTCCAACAATTGTCAGTAAATCCTTGGTGGAGCGGCCCAAGCGATCCAGCCTGGTAATGACAAGAACATCTCCATCTCGCAACTGCTCCCTAGCTTTGTCTAGTTCAGGGCGAGATGCTTTGGTACCAGTGAAGGTGTCGATGAACAGACGATCAACTTTTGCCCTTTTCAGAGCATCCTCTTGAGAGCCAACGTTTTGATCTGTCGTTGAGATCCGTCCATATCCAATACGGTGATTTGTCATACTCAAACCCTATCATAAACGGTGCTAACTTTACATAGTTATCAAGACGGGTTTATTTACAATTACCATCCCCCAATTTACTGGGTTTTGTGATCATGCTCGAAAGTGTCCGTAAACGATCGTTATTGAAATGCCTTCTTTTTTCGCCTGTACCCAACTGCGAGCATTGATAGTGAGATCGCGAGGAAAAATGTGATTGTCAGAAGCCACTCTGTTACTTGGCCCCACATGTAATCCAAACTCCCCTGATAGGTTCCACAGTTGCTCGTTGGCTGGTTATTCGGATAGCCCAACCGTTCCATGCAGGCTTCCCAGCTAGAGAAAATGTCAGAAGAGGAGGCGTACGTGTTTGCAAACTGAATGAGCCCGTATGAGACGGAATAGATTGTCAATACCCAGCCCCAGAGAATCATTCCCTTGTAAGGCTTTGATTCGCCACTCGTCATAAATCGAGGCTAATGCCCGAGGGCTTCTTTTTCTTTAGACGAGACTCGTTGTCGAGCTTTAGGTTTACTTCATTCAGGACCGTCCGCTCCTGCAGCCAGCCCGTCTCTCTCTGGCAGCTCCGCCCAGATAATTTCGTAGGTGCGTCCACCGAGACCCGATCTGCTCAGCCGCCTCGCTTAGATCATCGACGTCCAAGGAAAAGTAATCCCTTCCCAGTTTTCTAGTGTCCCCGTGTCGATAAGTCCTGGCGGTATCCCATCAGGTTTCTCCTTCTTCCACGAATACCAGAAACCAGTCTCCTTCTGGGCGGCGATCTCAACATCAAACGAGTGTGAAAACTGATATCCAAGAATGTTTGCCAATTTTCCTGACCTTCTGTTGCTGGCATCGTGTTGGTAATAGACGGTGTCGTACCCAAAAACATGGAATGCGTACCACTCCAGCTGTGTAGCGATCCATTTTCCAATTCCTTCGCCCTCGAAGTCCTTGGCTACCCACAAGGCAACCTGAATGGTTCTTCGGCTGTCCATAGGAGCAAGGGAGCCGAAGCCAACGACCTTCTTCCCAATACTAAATATGAGATGAAAGCGCGGCCAGTCGTCATTGACGTGATCGTTGACGAACTGCTGGACAGCCCTGACATCCCACGAAGGGGCAAACTTTGCCCAACCGATATACGCCTTGAGATGTTGGGCATTTGCCTTCATCACAGGGTAAAGAACTTTTGAGTCCGTCTTCCTCAGTTCACGACACACGAGGGGAAAGTCATGCCCTGGCCAATCAGGCAAGACGTAAGGCACAAACTCTGTTTCAGGAGAGTTGGGCTCCGAGCTTTGCTTATGCGACTCCATTGGGTCGCTTCGAATAATGCTTCATACTCTATTTTACACCCCGTTTATTACAAAACCTCGGTTTGGGTAAGGTTGTCCTGACGTGGAGGAGAGCAAAAGTGAGTTCGAGGACGGTCAGCGATATTGTCGCTGGAATTGGGAACATTTGGGGAACGGGAATCGAGGTGAGGGCCTCTGGAGCGGTTGACAAGTACCTGGTTGCTGGGAATCACCAGTCGATTCGATGGTTGTGGCACGTCGGATCTTCGGTGCTTCTTTTTGGTGCAGCAGTTGTCAGTGTCTATTTTGAGCTACTGGGCACCATACTGGGCTTTTTTTGGTTTGCCAGTGTAGGTCTCCATGTCTTCACAGCAATTTCCTCCTCTGATTCTCGGGACAAAAGGATGACTGAACAGAAGGCTGAGTTATTGCCCCTGGTTATACAGGCTCTCGCCAATAAGAGATGGTTGCTCACTCAGGGAAAACCGTTTGATAGGGCGAGTCGGAGAAAAATCACAGCTCCACGGAAGAGGAAGGTTGATGCTCAGGAGGCCGAAGAATTGGCAGCAGACTGGATGAGGATCCTGGGAGAAGAAGGTGTTCGTGTCACACGGCAAACTAAGGACGGCGGGGTTGATGTTGTCTCAACCCGCTGTGTCGCCCAGGTGAAGAACTATGTTGGCTCCGTGGGAGTAGCCGAGATTCGCCAATTGTTTGGGGCATCAACCCTTGACGGAAGAAAGCCTCTATTTTTCACGTCGGGTACCTACACGAAATCTGCTATCGAATTTGCGCAACAAGCGAAAGTTTACCTTTACAAGTATTCAGCTCAAGATGCCACTCTTGACGGCATCAACAGTTTCGCTATCGAAAGCCTGTCCGCTGTTTCACGTTAGCCCCAAAACCAGTGTCAGTGGTCGCTGCTAAAATTGTATAAGAGGTAAAAATCTCTATCCCGTATGGGAATTACCGCCTGAAAAGGCCGTAATTCTGTGCGGGATTTTGCAGTTTTGGGACTGAATCCTAAAACTATTAGATGCGAGAAGGGTAGAAATGAATAGAAAACTAAACAAAGACGACTATTACCCATACATGCGAGTAGTCCGCTCGGCGAAATTGAAGGGGAGAGAGAAAGCTGTTCTCCGAACTTACGCTGATTGGTACCACTGGCGAGATCAGAGACCTTGTATTTACGGGCTCGACCAGATTGCGGCATGGACAGGGATGTCTCGGAGCACAGCCACTCGGGCACACGCCCGTCTTGAGGAGCTCGGTTGGGTGCAGGTAGTTCGATATGGCAGGTACGACCCGATAAGGGTTTGGCCAACTGTTGGTGTTTCTGATCCCGACTACGCCCTAGAGGGGTACGCAAAGGCTCATCGGTATTCACGCGAGCTTGAAGAGGTCGCCTGGGCTGAAGCATTTCGCGCAGGAGCGGAAGTACCTCAAAAAGTCGTATCCAAAGAGAAAGGGAAGAACACTCCTCGCGGATCACACAGCCGTACGAGCCGCCACAGAGGCAAGTCGAGACCCACACCGACGTTTGAAGACGTCACAGCGACACACTAAATACACCCCAAGACCTCTTCATTAGCTACCGCTAATTCAGAGATCGGTTGAGGAAGAAATACATACTGGAATGTTTACCAACCCTTCGGGTTGGCCTCGGCGTAGCCGAGGGTAGACATGAGAATTAGAAATCAAGAGGAACTCCTTCCCCTTTGACTAGTGAGGAAGTAGTAGTTCTTTTTGGTTTCATCGGCCTTCTCCCTGATGGGATGTTGCCCGAATGGCTCGGGCATATGTAAGGGTTAGATTCCGAGAGCTTGTTCTTTACGACGACCTGCTTGAGGTCATTCCTCAAGTCCAAGATTTCCAACTTGCTCCAGTCATAATTTTGCTGTTGGTCAGCGACGCGAATTACGTTGTAATCGGCGAATGCCGCATTGATTTTCGGATGAAAACACCATCAGGGAATCCGCTGTGGCGTTGAATCGTCTGTGCCAAGCTCGTTGTCATGAATGAATCGGATCAGTTTGACGAAGTGGTGCTTGACCTTATTGACTTCAGAGATGAGCGCGACTGGCAACAGTTCCACACGCCGAGAAACTTATACATCGCGATGACTGGCGAAGTGGGGGAGCTGGGGAGCCTATTTCAGTGGGTGAATGACGCAGATGTCGCTGGGTGGGTGACCCAGCAAGACAATCACCAAAGGGTGTCGGAAGAAGTCGCGGATATCTTGGCCTACCTAATTCTGTTTTCAGAGTCAGTCGGTATTCATCCCTTGGAAGCCCTGAAAGACAAGATTCTCGTGAATAAGGAGAAATACCCCGTCGACAAGGCTTACGGCTCTGCACAGAAATACACCGAATTCTCCAAGACGGACATTGGACAAGGAGATGGCTCGTGACCCAGCGTGCGATTCTCCAACCTTGCTCGGGAAAAGCCGCAAGGAAGCATTTCGAGGAAACCATCCAGCTCTCCGTGCCTCTCAGCTCGATTCAGACGTTCCTTTCCGAATTAGAGCAGGAAACGCTGCAATCAGTTGCTGAATCTGGTGCGACCTTGTTTTGGGGGGTCACGCCAGGCGAATTGCAACAGCACCTGAAGAAGTGGAAGCGAATTGCCCCTGGTGATGTGGTCTTCTTCGCTCAAGATGGAGGTTTGTTCTCGTGGGCAGTGGTTACCTCGGTTCTGAGGAACGAGGCTCTAGCTGAGCATCTGTGGGGGACGACGTTTTCCAAGAACGGCAAGAAGATGACGTGGGAACTGATGTTCTCAATGACTCCCCTCACCGAATTTAGCCTCTCCTATTCGGATCTCAATCGCCTCGTTGGGAGGAAACCAGCTGCGGTGGTGCAGGAGTTCAACGTGCTCACCGAAGCCGCGAGTGAAAACTTATTGCAGGCAATTGGGGTTTCAGATAATCCCTACATTGAGCCGATGGCTGTCGCCGCCTATGAAGAATCCGTTCTCACTCCCGAATTCGAAGAGCTAGAGCGGCTAGTTATCTCTCGGCAACGAAACGAACAGGTTTACTTGCGACGCATCCTTTTTGGTAAAAAGAAGTCAGAAGCCTGTGACCTTTGTGGTCGTGTATTTTCCGTAGGCTTCCTAACCGCCGCACACATCAAACGCAGGGCAAACTGCACCGACGATGAGAAGAGGGACGTTCGGAATGTCGCTATGTCGAATTGTAGGTTTGGCTGCGACGAACTTTATGGGAGCGGATACGTTGCGGTCACCGACAGCGGCGAAATTACCGTGAGTCGCCATCTAGACAGAGGGTCAGCAGCTTTTGACTACTACGAGTCCTACCTGCAGAAGCGGAAACCACGGCGTTGGGCGGAAAACGCGGATTGTCGCCCCTACTTCGAAGCTCACCGCAAGTCAGAGTTTCGCCAGTGAGTGCGGTCTAACAGTACGACAGTGATTGTCTTTCAGCAGGATCATCTCCCAGGACAAATTTTTATAGTTTTCTCCAAATTGGGCAAATAGTTGCTACCAGAAACCCCCATATACGTGTATTTACAAACGTCTATGTCAATTAGGGGTATAGATGCGATTGCGCTTGCCGTTTCGTAAGCTCTACGGGGCTTCTGTGGCCTCTGGGGAGGTGTTTCTTGACCATCCCTCACCATAGGTGGTGACCTGTGTTCTCTGCTTCCTCGCTGTGGTTCTGCGGTAGTAAAACTGCATCGCCTCGGAGCTGTGGCCAAGAATTTCCATCGCCACCTCTACTTCAACACCGCTGTCTGCCATGGAGGTGGCAGCGATGTGTCTGAGGGCGTGGCCTCGAATTTTTTCCTCCATGTTGAACTGTTCTTGAAGATCGTTCCAGTAGCTGTTGTCTTCGTTCAGTGACCATGGTTTGCCGTTGTCTTTGAGAAACACGAGGTCTTCGAAGACCGGCGAGGGCGTGAAGGTAGCCAGCT